>TARA_B110000444_G_scaffold60236_1_pt1 | contig 82243 bp, 104 predicted proteins | sample TARA_B110000444 | Tara Oceans TARA_B110000444 (sample SAMEA4398370) | marine metagenome | biome: Polar Biome; feature: [SRF] surface water layer (ENVO:00010504); material: water (ENVO:00002006), including particulate matter (ENVO:01000060) such as... | depth 5 m | reverse complement strand
GTCTGTCTAATACTATCTAGTTTGTCTAGATACTCTTTTGTGCGTTCCCAGTCTTTGCTGTTGTCTTTGCTGTTCATAAATGATATCAATGATTGTAGCTTTTTATATTTTTGTAAATCAACATCAGTGTTCGCTTCGATCCATTTAAAGAAATCTGAATATTTTTTAATAACTTTCTGTTTTAATTCCGGTGGCAACACTGTTATGCTCAATACGTCAGGTGAGTGTAAAAAATGTAGTCCAATTAAACCTTGATTTTCAGGAAACTTGTTTATGTTCTTGTACGGTGATTGAAGCTTCCATTTGATTAAATCTGGAATATGGAATACATTTAAAACTGAAACTGTGCAGTCTATTGTGACTTTTACGTTATCTGGCATCGTATTCCAATAGTCTAATTTTTGCAAATATTCTTGCCAAGTACTTGGATGTCTGATTAAGTCATTGTAAGCACCTATGCCGTCCATAGAAAGGTGGATTAAAGCTGTTTTAAAGCGTCTGTAAAGCGGTTTAAGTTCATCTGCAGTAGTTTGTCCGTTAGTATTAAACCGAAGGTTTATACGGTGGCTATGACCCGTTTTAACACACATTTCTAAAAAGGATTTGAACTCAGAATTGATAGTTGGCTCTCCACCAATAATATATAGGTTTTCTACTTTGTCTAAGTTATCTCCTATATCTTTCCAAAAAACGCTATCCATTTTATACCAATTCAGTTTACCTTCGCCTTTACGCCAATTTATTTCATCTTTGGTCTGCTGTGATATATCTGAACTGATTAATTTATTGTAATCTGGTATCCACTTTGAACTGTCTGCTGGGTTACACATCAAACAGGCAAGATCGCATTTGTTACCTAATTTCATATCAATGTATCTAATATCAAAAGGTGCGGTTCCATCAGGTTCTACTCGCTCAAGTATTTCGTCGAACGATAGCTTGTCTGCCCACTCTTCATTTTCCCATTGTCTTTTTGATCTGTAGCCTGATGCTTCTTCTTTGAAACAAGCTCTGCATTCTTTAGGTGCTTTGCCTTCCATAAATTTTTTACGAATGTTTTTATAGTAATCAGTATTCCAGTATTCCGATGGTCTGTCTTTATTAACATACACAAATTCTCCTGTGTCTTTTCTGTTATGTCCTATACTTCTATAATCTTCTGCACTACCACTATTGGCGTGACAGCATAGTTGCATTGCACCGTTAGTCCTCGTGCTAAGATGCATAAATGGTAATATACAAAATTTATTGTTCATAATTTAATAGTTCTGTAAACAACGGACTCAACGTTGTAATATCTGTTTTCTTTGCTTTGTCAAAAGTCTTAACTTTTACTTTAAAACTTTTTAACTTTTTGTAATCATATTCTTCAAAATCTGTAACATATTTGATCATAGAACTAATATTGTTTTGTAACCTTTCATTACTATGATCTTTAAAATTGTTCTGTATGTCTAGTAAGTCGTTGACAACTACTTCACGGAACTTCTGTGGTAACGCACCAAAAGTTAAACCAGTAGGACCTGTGATTGCTAACATTGTTATGCCCCATCGTTTAATCTTCATTTCATCATAAAAGAATGTTAGCATCTCTGGCAACCATTCTTTTACCGTAAAAGCACTAACTGGTTGGAATACGCAGTTCAGTCCAAATCTAAATTTGTTGTTACCTTCGAACCTATCAGAAAATTCTAACATATTTTCTTTAATTTTTTTCCAACGAGCCGGCTTTCTAATATATTCATACGTTGGTCCTGTTCCATCGATGCTGGCTTGAATTTTTACTTGTTTAAACTGTTCGATTAACTTATACGTAGAATTTAAATTAGTGAAGTTTGTTGTCATTGCTAATTCAATATTCTTAGCATAGTCATTATCAACACAGTAGTGGAATGCATCGTGTACTTTTTTATTAATTGTAGGTTCACCACCTAACACTTTTAATTTTAAAGTATCCTCATTGACTATCTTGTCTTTTAATATTCTATCCTGCGATGACTGATCAAAACTATAATCTTTTTGATTTCCAAATACATCTGGAAACTGCTTGTAGATCTTTTCAACTAGACTACTGTTACTCGGTGAACACATTGTACACATAAGATTACATAAGTTATCTGGCCTATAATCAATGTATTGCGGTTTCTCTTTAACATTACCTGTTATGATATTAGGTTGTACTAAAGGTAAGTGATCATATCCTGGCCTATCACTTTCTATATCATTCTTTTCTTGCCATTCACAAACGTGACATTGAGGAGGAAACTTACCGTCTATAAAACTTTGTCTAAACTTTTGTGCATAATCAGAATTCCACCAATGATTGATTGAATCATAGTTGTCTAATTTTAACCTATCTTCTTGAGCACAACAAAATGCTATTTCATTGGCACTTCCTTTGTAGTAGATACTAGTAAAAGGTGCTTTGCATAACACCGGATCCGAGTTCGTTTGTCTTTGCTTTTTGATTGCTTCACGTATTCCAACTTTACTATAAACTTGATCAATGAGATAATCATTATACTGCTCGTGTTTTTTATCAAGCATTGCAATCATCATACAGTTAGTCTGAGTTAAACCGTTGATAGTACAAACGTGGTCGTACATATTACTGTATTTTTCTGGTATGAAGTCAGCACTGAACTCTTTCATTTGCCATATTCCAACTTGTGCGGCACCTAGAGGTAAATGATTGTAATTGTTCTGCTGTCTTATTGGTAAATCATCATCATAGTTTGAATATCTTATACCCGATCGTATGTTGCCTAGCCCTATTCCTTTGGTCAAACTAAAACATACTTCCGTAATGGAAGGATGATATACGTCTATTGTTATATCTCTGCAAGTTCCAAACCACGCACAGTCTAAGAGTAAAGGAATATTTTTTTCTAAACAATCATTTTGTAAAGTTTCAAAGTGTGGCGGTAATGATCCATTGCCACAAAAAGGATAGCTTGTGATCACCCAATCGTTATCTTCAAGTGGGATGTAATTTCCGTTTTCATCATCGAGAAATACAAAATTCTTTACAACACGTTTATGGTATCCGTATTCACCTCTTAATATTCTTAATCTTCTATTTGAATACCTGTAATATGCTTCATCAAATGCCTGTGTTGTTCCATTGATCATATCTCTGTGTTGAAATCTTGTCAGGCCTTTGACTGTATTCATTTTTGCATTTATAATCCAGTTATGTATGTCATCTAGGTATTGATGTCGTACTTCAAAGTATCCAGGTTTACTCAACCATTCTTTCCAAGGAGCCTCAGCAAGGTGTTTCTGAAACTTAGGATCATAGATAGCACTATGTTTTGTCTGAAATAGGTTTTTATCAAGCATACTTTTTAAATAACCCTTCTAGCCACTCTACTGTCATTGGTTCTAAATAATCTTTATAATTTTGATCACGTACTGTGTCAATACTAATGATCGATTTTACAATTTCAATGTTGTCAGCGTCTGTGGGCTGGTAGTCCTTTTTAATCAATCTTTCAAGATGTGCTTTTAATACGTGACTGTTATTATTTCTTTTAATTTTTTTGTTTGCATATTGTAATATATGAAGTGGTACAAAGTTTAAGCTGTTGTAAGTGTTTTCTGGTCTTAGAAATGTATTAACAAATATTGATCCTGATTGCTCACCTGCAAAGTATGGATTGAAGAACTTTTGTAGTTTATCAAGATTTTCTATGTTATACATCTGCGGAAGTGTTGATATCGAGAATGACACGTTTCCTTGTGCAATGTCATCTACCCTCTCAGCAAACTTGTTCCAATTAAATGGATATCTGATATAATCATAAACTTTATCGTACCCATCACAACTAATGTTAAGATGAACGTCCTTAAAATGTTTAATTTTCTCTAAGAACTTTTTATTAAATTTGGTGCCATTTGTAGTGATATTCAGTTTTAAATTTTTTGCATATCCTTCATCTATACAAATTTCAAATAGCTTTAGAACTTCAGGTGAAACAGTTGGTTCGCCACCAGTTAGTTTAAGTACTCTTAACTGCGGTAATAAATTATAGACTTCATCGATGATATGTTTAGGAGCTACCTTAATTCCTTTTTCGTTTATCGATGATTCGTGTGTAGGACTTCTTTCCCAATTTGCTGGTAAAGGAAGATTTCTTTTTTCAAGTTCAGTAACATCTTTAAAAATTAAGTTTGAATTAGTGTAATCACACATTCTACAAGCTAAATTACATTCGTTGCTTAACTTAAGATCTAAGTATCTTATCTGTGGATCATTTACGTCATCAATTATGTCTGAAAATTTATCTACATACCGTTTTCTAATACTTCTTCCGGAAGCTTCTTCATCTTTCCAGCAGACGTTACACATATCATTTTTTACACCAGATAATAAATCAGATCGTAACTGTTTCATTTCTGGACCATCGAACCATTTTTGATGATCCATATCACTTTTGAAATAGTTATTTTCTTTATGATTTTCTCCACGATAAAAAGAATTACAGCAAGGCTTCCAATGACCATTCACTGATGCGTGAGAATGAATAAATGGCAGTGGACAAAATGTTTTAGATCGTTCCGCCATCTTCTAATTCCTTTTCTTCTTTTTTAGATATAGATTCTCCTGTCTGAGCTTTTACACTATGATCTAATTGCTCATTCATTAAGTCTGCCATTTCTGGAAAAGTTTTACAGAAGTCTGTTCCTCGTTGTTTGTCTAAAGTTGTTAGGTATTCTCTAAATTCAGGCATACGTCTAGACCAATCTTCACTCATCATAAACTTGATCATACCTTGCAATCTTTTCATACCATAACTAGCATCCATAAAAGATTTTTTATCTGGTGCACCTGATAACTTCCAGTTTTCTTCTAGCCAAGGGTAAAACTCTTCATACTTTTGTTTTACTTTATCTTTGAACCACTGTGGTAATGATTTTACATTTAATTGACCAGGCCAGTACACAAAGTGATAATTTAACATTCCTGCACCAAATGGCCATATGTTGATCTTCTTGAAATTTTGTTGAGTTTTCCATTTAATAAAATCTGGTATGTAATAGATGTTCAGAGCCTGCACTGCACAGGCTATTGTTACTTCAACCTTATCTTCTGTGTTATCAAGTAAATGAAATTGCTTCATCGTGTGATCCCATTTTGAAGGATGCCTGATATAATCATTCATTTCATATATGCTATCAACACTGTAATGAAAACGCACTCTTTTAAAATGACTCCATAATTTAAATATTCTGTCTGGCATTTCAACTGCATTTGAGTTGTATCTCAACTCAATCTTGTGTGCATATCCTCTTCTAACTACTTCTTCTAGTAGTGTATAATGTTCTTCAATAATTGTTGACTCACCACCAGCAAAATACAACTGATACATATGAGGTATCTGTTCATACAACTGTTCCCAGAACTTAGGGTTGTCTTTGTGCCAGTTATAACCTGCTCCGTGTAACTTACCTTTGTTATCCCAACTCATAGTATCTTTTAAAGTTTTGTTCTGTATCTGTGGATATACCTTGTTCCAATCTTTAACCCATAATGAACTATCGTGTGGACTACACATCACACAGGCAAGGTTACATTTAGAACCCATACGCAAATCTAAGTATCTTATCTTAGGAGGTACTGACCCGTCTTCTGCTGTTTCTCCAATCATTTCTTCAACCGAATATCTATTCAGCCAGTAATCAGTTTCCCACATTCTTTTTGAATTGTGTCCTTGATCTTCTTCTTTGAAACACTTTAAACAACTAGGTGGTTTTTCTCCTGCTAACATCTGCTTACGAACATTTTTCATATAGTCGTTGTTCCAGGCTTCCATTAGATTTGAATTGTTTAAATTTGCTGGTTTACCGCTTTCAGTTCTTAACACACCTACTTGCCCACCGTGTTCTTTGTCATTTGTCGCACCAACACTACTAGCATTCGCAGTACAACATACTCGCATATTTCCGTCTGGTCTAGTTGATAAGTGCATCCACGGTAATGCACAAAACGTTTTTGATGGAAGTTTTTTCATTATATGTGTACTTACCTCTATTTAAATTGTGCCGCGAACGGATCAAACTCTGCACCGCACTTCATTGCACAAACTTTTAATTTACCATCGTTGCAACCTTGTACGTTCCAACTCTGTTGTATACTTTCAAATATACCTGTATCAAATACTCTATCTAATCCTTTGGTTGCATCTAAAAATTGTTTTCCACCTACACCATCGATGTGATCCCATATCTGTTCTACTTTGGGATCCTTGTGCCACCATTTATACATACGACCTGCTGTCCAACAACAAGGTAATGCTAATCCTTCTGCTGTAATAAACAAACTATTTTCTTTTGCAACTTTACAAATAATAGGTGCCTGGTCATAATAGTTGTCCATTGAACCATACTTTTCAACTAACGAGTCATATTTTGATAATTCTTTATTTTGATATTTGGCTTCTGGCTTTTTTAGTAGAGCAGTATCTTTACCTTTTCTATTAACTGACTGATGTTGTTCTTTCTTCTGAGATGTAGCTGTAATAAATCTTCCAGTTTTCTTTGATACAAAACTTTCAAAACCTATTTCTTCTGATAACTTTCTAGCTTGTTCTACTTGATGTTGGTTGTGTTCAAAAATTAAATAATCCCATCTAGCTTTGCCACCTGCATCACAAAATGCTCTCATTGACTGTTCAACCATTTTCCAATTTACATTCTGTCTGTATAGATGATTTGTTTCTTCTAGTCCGTCAACACTAAAAATTACATAGCCATTGTTACCAAATACTTTTGCTAATTCTTTCCACCATTCTGGTTTCTGTGCGCCTGCATTTGTATTCATACTTAATGACATTGTTGGGTTGTGTTGTCTAAAATATGCAAATACCTCAAGTGTATCATTGGCAACTATAGGATCTCCTAGGTTACCACACATATACATTTTTTTTAATTGTTTAATAAAATCTGGTTTGAAAATATTCTTACAGTCATCTAATGTTAGTTCATTTAAATTAATATGTGGGTTAAGATCTCCTCCGTTCTGATTACGGTCACACATAGGACAAGCCGCTTGGCACTTTTGTGTTATTTCTAAATGAATAGTTTTAATATCAGATAATTTATACATAATTACTTTGTACCAATTATCATAAATCTACTGTATTCTCCACAATCAAGTGTACCAGAAAAATCTAAGTTGGACATTGGACAATCTTTAAGAAAACTATCTACTGTTTCATAACAATTTATGTGATCATCAATTTCGTAATAATTATTACTTTGTAGCACCAATAGTTTTCCATCGGGTATTTTATTGTACCACTGCTTGAAATTAGGAATATGTTCGCAACTGGTATTGATTATTGTATTAGGATCTTCAAATAATTCACATTGTGATCCATCATTTTTCAATGTATTATATTTTCCAGGATACTCTATATTATGAATATCCACAGTTGATGCTTTAAATTTCCAATCCTGCATAACGTAATTTTTGTTTAAAGTTTCGGCTATCTTCCAACAAGATTCATCAATATCAAAGCTTCTTATCTTATCGAGAATAAAATTATTAGTGAATAGCAGATGTGCTAGAGTTCCATACCATCCGGCACAAACATATATTGTACCTAAATTAGTATTTCCGTGTGTTTGTTTTAAACTATCTATAAGCCATTGTTTACTTCGTAACTGTCCTCTGCTAAATGCATCTTTCCAATTAGCATCAGGATATAATCTTATAGTTTTAAGATATTGATTACCAAAATCATTATCCGCTGAAAGTATTCTTGCTCTTTCAAAAAAATCGTGGTATTCATCATAAGTTGTGAGCATCGCAATATTCCTCGTACTGACTTCTCAGCCATTCAAAATCATTTATATTATTAAGCATAACAGGATTGTCTTTGTATGTCAATCCATATTGCTTACCTGCGTTTGCTCCGGCAATACAGTAATTTCCAAATTCTTGGTCTTCACCTGCATTACACCATATATTTAACCTCTCATCAGTCTCATTATCCTTCTGTTTTTCAATAATTTTACTGGCTAGTTTTGTGCATTCTCTAAATGCACTTTTCCAAGTATTAAAAGGATCTGTGTTGAATCTCGTAGTATTACTAACGTATGGCATTGGTTTGAACTTACTTGCTCCGCCTACTGAACTGGTAAAGTCAATATTCCAATCTGTTGCTTTTCTAATAGTTTGTGTTGGAAAAAGTTTTACACCTCCATAACCATAGATTAACTCATTTACAGGATTTTGACAACGCCAAACGTGTATCTTGTCTGTATCCCATTCAGATGGTTTATATGTAAAATCAAAGTTTGGATTCAGATCTGCATCTGCATCAACCACATAAAACATTTCTGTATATGCTTGTTGTGAACATTGCTGATGAGCATTAAAGATTCCTTTAACACCTTGCACACGTCTTGCCCACGGAAACTTACTTTTTAAAGTATTAAATGTTTCGTTTGCAAACTTTTCTTTATAGCTTAAATGAAATATATCGTAGGACATCAATCACGCGAATCTTCAATTCTATCAATCAACCCAAATTTCATTGCTTCAGTAGGATTCATAAAATTATCACGTTCCATTGCTTCATTAATCGTTTCTAATGCTGTTCCTGTGTGTTTAGCATATAGTCCGTTTAATATTGCTTTTGTCTTTTGAATTTCTTTTGCGTGTATTTGTATGTCGGTTGCTTGTCCCGAAAAACCACCGCTGGGTTGGTGTATCATTATTTTACTATGTGGTAAACTAATTCTTTTACCTTTGGCTCCTGCCATTAGTAATAAAGAACCTGCACTAGCGGCCTGTCCGATACATACTGTTGAAACATCTGGTTTTACGTATTGCATTGTGTCATACATTGCTAATCCAGATGATACTACACCACCAGGACTATTAATATACATAAAGATATCTTTCTTTTGATCAACAGATTCTAAAAATAATAATTGAGCACAAACTACACTAGATACTGAATCATCAATTGGACCATTAATAAAAATGATACGTTCTTTTAAAAGTCTACTAAAAATATCATAACTTCGTTCTCCTCTTGAAGTTTGATCAATAACCATTGGTATTAAATTACTCATATATTTTTCCTTTGTTGTATTCTTTATTATAACACAATTTTGTTAAATGTCAAATTTAACACCTTGTGCTAATGGTAAATCTGATCCATAATTTACAGTCACAGTGGATCTTTTCATATACTGTTTCCAAGCATCGGAACCTGATTCTCTTCCGCCACCTGTGTCTTTTTCTCCACCAAATGCTCCACCTATTTCTGCACCACTTGGTCCTATGTTGATATTTACTATACCACAATCAGAACCATTTGCTCCAATAAATCTTTCAGCTTCTTGTAAGTTATCAGTAAAAATACAACTGCTCAATCCTTGAGGTACGTTATTTTGTATTTCAATTGCTTCGTCTAATGATTCGTAACCAATCACATACAAAATAGGAGCGAATGTTTCCTGTTGTACGATCGGATCTGGTTTTGTTAATTCAACAACTGCTGGATTAACATATGTATCTCCTACAACTTCTCCACCGTGTACAATATGACCATTTGTTCTGCAGTAAGTTAATACTTCTTGCATTTTATCAATAGCCTGTTTGTTGATCATAGGTCCCATTAAAGTATCTTCACTAAATGGATCTCCTGGTTTGATCGTTGCATATGCAGTGACTACTTTTTCAAGTAATCCTTTTTTAATACTGTTATGAACAATTAATCTTCTTAATGATGTACATCGTTGTCCTGATGTGCCAACTGCACTGAACACAATACTCTTGACTGCTAATTTCATATTAGCTTCTGGAGTTACAATCATTGCATTGTTTCCACCTAACTCCATAATTAATCTACCAAATCTTTTTTGTACTACAGGTGCTAAACTTTTTCCCATTTCAGTGCTACCAGTTAAACTAACAACACGTATACGAGAATCTAAGCAAATATTTTCTGCTTGAGCATTCATACCCATATGCATTTCAAGAACATTCTTTGCCCAACTTAAATCTGCATCTTCACAAGTTTTATCCCAAATTGATTTTAACATCAAAGATATAAAAGGTGTCTTAGGTGACGGCTTCCATAATACTACATTCCCGCCAATTGTTGCTATTGCAAAGTTCCAACTCCATACCGCGGCTGGAAAGTTAAATGCACTTACGACGCCAACAATACCATATGGGTTCCACATCTCTTGCATTCTATGATCTTGTCTTTCACTTGGCATTGTTAAACCATACAACTGTCTTGACTGACCAACAGCAAAATCACAGATGTCTATTACTTCTTGTATTTCGCCTAGACTTTCTTGATAAACTTTTCCATTTTCTAAAGTTATCATCTTTGATAAATCTTCTTTAGCTTCTCTAACTGCATTACCAAATAGTCTTACCATTTCTCCTCTTTTAGGAGCAGGGTAATTTTTCCATTGATTAAAAGTTTTTTGTAAACTTTGTACACTATCGTCTAAATCTTGATTCCAATGCTCGTCAAATGTGCCTAGTTTAGAACCATCAATTGGACTGTATACATCTTTGCCACTCGGTGACACTTTGATATTATATTTTTCTACCAAAGATTCAAATAAAGTTTTATAATTCATATTTTATTATACTATATTAGTGTTATAGGTTCAAGATAAATCTAGCTTCTTCACTCATCATTTCTGGACCAAACGTTGGATCAAATGTAGTAATAATCATACACTCTTGCACTCCTTCTACAGATTCTGTAGCATATTTGATATCTTCGATGATTTGATCTGCGGCTGGACAGAAAGCAGATGTTAATGTGTGGGTAATTGTAACTTTTGGTAACTCTTTCAGATCTATATCATATATCAAACCTAGGTCATAAATGTTAATTGATATTTCTGGATCGTGTACTTCTTTTAAATTTTTAACTATTTCTTCTTTTAACTGTTCTGTATCCATTACACAGCCTCCACACTATGTACCTCTGGTATATAATGTTTTAGCATATTTTCAATTCCCATTTTTAGTGTAGCTGTAGAACTTGGACAGCCATTACAGGCTCCAAACATTTCTAAATATACAACCCCATCTTTAAAACTATGAAATATAATATCTCCACCATCTTGTGCTACTGCCGGTCGTACTCTAGAATCTAATAAATCAATAATTTGCTTTTCAACTTCACTTTTGTCTCCAGCATCTAGATCAATGTTTTCTTTTTCTTTTTCAACAGACCATTCAGGTGCTTCATCGATTAAGAAAGGATCTCCTGTATTATCATAATCTTCAATTATTTCTAATATAGGTTGTTTTAATAATGGCCATTCAACTGATGGATCTTTACCAACAGTTATAAAATCACTACCAAGAAACACATCATCAACACCGTGTACTCTAAAAAGTGCATACGCAACAGGAGATTGGTCATTGTCGTAGTCTGTTTCTTTTTTAAAGAACTTAGGTGCACTTGTTCCCATCACTGGTCTGCTTGTAACAAACTTTATAGCATTAGGGTTTGGGGTCGACTCTATTGTAATCATTATATTCTCCTATTATTCAGCTTCAACAGTAACTTGTAAAGGGTGACCAGCGGATCTAGCCATTGTTGTACACTCGATTGATTTTTGTTCTGATATTTCATATGAATACGTTCCAACGATTGCTTTACCTTTATCGTGGATTAATCTAGTAAGTTCATCAGCAGTATCTGGTGTATGATAAAATATGTCAATCAATAACTTGCTGACAAAGTCCATAGGTGTAAAATCGTCATTAATAAAAACAACGTGATACTTTCCGGGTATTTTAACTTGATCTTTAGTTTGAGCTACTTGATTTGATTTTGGTGTTGATTGTTCGTTTGACATATGTTATTTTCTTTCAGGAGTTATATCTGGTAAGACATAATTCTTTTTTTCTGTTTTATCGTGGTTATCGTTATTCTCATTTTTTTTCTTTTTACCAATTACACTCTTAAACTCTACTGGATATGGTCTTCCTTTGGCTTGTTTTTTTATATCCTGTAACTGCTTATGTAATTCTTTTGTATAGTATACACTAATACTACGTGGATGTCTATCGTTATTAATTAAATTAGTTAACCAATTCTTGTCTTTGTTCCTTTTTACCACCCATACATTAATACGTTCTTGTCCTTCTGGAATGTGGTAGCTAATTAGAAAGAACTTTCCTGTAGGAAATTCAGTTTTGTGTGGCCATCCATACATATTTTCCAAAGAAAGATATAAACATATTACAGTAAGTACAGCAATAGCTGAAGAAAATATTCTTGTAAATAATTTTAATTTACTTACATATGTTAATACCAATACTAGAAAACTAACCAATATTGCTATTGCAATAATAACTAAAGTGTGTGCCATCATTATCGTATTGCTCCGTCGGTTGTTGATTTCTCTAATACCAAAGGATATTCTAGTTGGTTGGAACTAATTACAGCACCTTCATTGTCTATTGTAAATCTTAAAAAAGTTACTTCATCACCAACATCAGTTAGTGTCTTTTTGCCTGCCCATACTAATTTGTAAGGATTCAATTTTTCTATTTTTACTGACACTTCCATTATTTCATTAACAGCTGAATTGCTTTCTCCAACTCTACCGTTGGCTTTAGCAAAGTAATGTGCATTTATAATATATTCACCAGGGACTATTCCTCTGATCGTTACGTGTTCTTCATTAAAATCTGTTGTGTAAGATCCTGCATCAGTTACAACTATATCATTTGAATAACCTAAGTCATCTCTATCCAGATTTATAAGTCCTTTATCTCGTTGTCTAAAATAGACTAAATTTTTTTGAGGATCCATTACGTATAAATCAATATCGTCTTTACTCTCTTTCGGCCAACTCATAGTTATTATAAATTCTGCTTTCACAATAACGTCACCTTTTTTTGTTATAGGATTTATTAGTAGGAAAGCAATTATGAATAACATAGCAAAGCCGATTGTTATATTAAACAAAAGGTCTATGAAAGCAACACTGGATTTATATTTTATTCTTTTCATTTTCTTTTAACTTTATGTAATTATCAAAATGTACTTCTAATCTAAAGTATTCAAGTTTAAGAACTAATCCGCCTGTTAAACCAACTAATGTTGTATAAAGTGCAGTACTCATACCTAAACTCATATTCTTTAAACTCTGTTGCACACTTTCAGTATCATTGACATTCAAGTCAGAGAATACACCATATAACATAAGAATAAATCCACTAACTGTACCAATTAGACCTAAAGTTAAACATATCTCACTGGCAAACCACCCAAACTCATACCTACTCTTTAAAGAAGGATCCAAAGGTAAATTATCATTTTGTATTTTTGATAATATCCAGGCCTGACGTCCACAATACAATGACATCACTGTAAACAGTGACAAGATCATAAAACTTATTTTAGTTTGATCTGCTGTCCATATCGCTTCAAATACGCCTAGTGTGTAACATATAAAGGTGATTAATATCAAAGAACAAAAGAACCACCACCATTCGAGAAAAGTTTTATTATTATTATTTTTCATACTAGTATTTATAAAAAAAAGTTGATGTGTGTAGTTTAGGATAATACTGGAAGTTTCCTCCCAGTATTAAATAAATTATTTGTTATTTTACTTTGATATTTCTAGCTTTTTTGGTCTTTTTTTACTTCTTTGTTTACTTCTTCATAGTCTGCATCAACTACATCATCATCTTTGTTATCTTTTGATTCTGCTGTTTCATCTTGTTGTTGGTTTTTGTAAACAGCCTCTCCAAGTTTCATACTAACTTCAACAAGTTGTTTAATACCTTCTTGCATCTGTGTGATATCATCGGATTTTAAAGATTCTGAGACTTTTATTTTTGAAGTTTCAATTGCCGATCTTTCTTCTTCAGATAACTTACTACCGTGTTCAGACATCTGTTTTTCTATTGTGTGTATCATAGTTTCAGCTTGATTTTTAGTTTCAACTAACTCTTTTTTCTTCTGATCTTCTTCTTTGTTAGCTTCTGCTTCTTTAACCATTCTCTCTATTTCCCCATCATCAAGTCCACCTGATGCCTGGATTATAATCTTTTGTTCTTTTCCAGTTCCTTTGTCTTTTGCTGAAACATTTAAGATACCATTTGCGTCTACGTCAAACGATACTTCAATTTGAGGGACACCTCTCGGTGCTGGTGCAACTCCTTCAAGATTAAAGTTACCCAATAACTTATTGTCATCTGCCATTTGTCTTTCACCTTGTACAACTTTAATTGTAACAGATGGTTGATTGTCATCAGCAGTAGAAAATATTTGACTTTTTTTAGTCGGTATTGTTGTATTCTTTTCTATTAGTTTAGTTGCTACACCTCCTAGTGTTTCAATACCTAAAGATAGAGGAGTTACATCAAGTAGAAGTACATCTTTTACATCACCTTGTAATACTCCACCTTGTATCGCGGCACCCAATGCCACCACTTCATCTGGGTTAACACCTTGGTGTGGATCTTTACCAAAGAAGTCTTTAACTGTTTTATGAACCATAGGCATCCTAGTCATACCACCAACCAAAATTACTTCAGTAATATCAGATTGAGATACGCCAGCATCTTTCAATGCTGTCTTGCAAGGAGTAATTGTTCTTTGTACCAGAGATTCTACTAACCCTTCTAATTTTGCTCTTGTTATTTTAACATTCAAGTGCTTAGGTCCAGACTTATCTGCTGTAATGAAAGGTAAACTGATATCAGTTTGTGTTGTAGATGATAATTCAATCTTGGCTTTTTCAGCTGATTCTCTTACACGTTGTACTGCTAACTTATCATTGGTTAAATCAACACCACTCTCTTTCTTAAACTCATTAATAATAAAATTTGTAATATGTGAGTCAAAATCTTCACCACCTAGTGTTGTGTCACCGTTAGTGGATTTAACTTCAAAAACTCCATCGCCAATTTCTAGTATAGATACATCAAAAGTTCCACCACCTAAATCATACACAGCAACCATACCTGATTTCTTTTTATCAAGTCCATATGCTAATGCGGCCGCTGTTGGTTCATTTATAATTCTTTCTACTTCCAGGCCAGCAATCTTACCTGCATCTTTAGTTGCCTGTCTTTGTGAGTCGTTAAAGTAAGCGGGTACTGTTATTACTGCTTTAGTTACTTCTTGACCCAAGTATTTCTCAGCCGTTTCTTTCATCTTAATTAATACTTTAGCTGATATCTGACTCGGAGAGTATTTTACTCCATTTGTTTCTACCCAAGCATCGCCTTTTTCAGACTTAATTATTTTATAAGGTAATGTTTTAATATCTTTTTGTATTTCAGTACTGTCAAATTGTCTACCAATTAAACGTTTTGATGCAAAAATAGTATTTTCTGGGTTTGTAACTGCTTGTCTTTTAGCAGGCATTCCTACTAATGTTTCTTGATCGGAGATTGATACTACACTTGGTGTGGTTCTTGCTCCTTCTGTATTTTCAATGACTTTAGGATCCGATCCTTCCATTATAGAAACACAAGAATTTGTTGTGCCTAAGTCAATTCCAATTATCTTACTCATATTTTTTTTCTCCTTTATATTAAGAGGTTTGTTATCAGTCTACACATATAGTACTGCGTCTTAATATTTGTTGTTATGTATTATATAATAATGATTGTGTAGATTGCGACCTACATAGGATGGATCAATTTTACTTTTTTGCCAATTTCTGTTTGAGTTGGCAAATCTCCATATTCTTCAACAAAAACTTTGAGAACTTGTTTATAAAATATGGTACTATCGTGATCTACTTTTTGATTTATACTAGATAAGGACAGATTATCAGCATTTTGCAATACCTGTAGTGCTATGCTTGATTCAATTTGCAGTTGCCTTAGTTTTAAACTATCAATGTCCATTATACTTCTTCTATTAGTGGCGGGAGTGAAGGGACTCGAACCCTCGGCCTACCGCGTGACAGGCGGTCGCTCTAACCAACTGAGCTACACCCCCACAAGGTGTATTTGGTGGGTAGTATAGGACTCGAACCTATGACCCCCTCGGTGTAAACGAGATGCTCTACCAACTGAGCTAACCACCCTACTTATTATTGTGGTGATGATCTTGTAAAGCAAATTGAAAAGCAACACTCATATCACTTGCCAAATTTGGATATCTCTCAACTATCATTGTATAAAACAAATCTCGTTGACTTTTATCCATTCTAGCAATTACTTCTGTTAAGTCGTCTGCGTTTTTAATTATATTGTCTATTGCCATACCAAGTTCTCCACTGTTAATAATTATAATTATTATATGGTAATTGTAAGGTTTTGTAAAGAGATTTATTGAGAATAATTTACTAGCTGTATAAAACAGCTAGTAAAAAAATTAAGTGTTATACTGTTGCTTCAGTAACATTTACAGTAATGCCATTTTCAGTTGCGTGTGCATCTGCGGCTTCTCTGTATGTTATGTAGTCTGCGTGGTTACTAACTTCATTAGCTGAATCTTCTGCATCGTAAGTAGCAACTGTTGTTGTTACTAGACCTGCTGTATCAGTAGTGATCGTTTGTAATTTACCTGCATCTTGCGATGCTTGTAACACGGCTTCCATTGCTGTTCTAACTGAACCGCCTTCGTATATACTTGTTTCTGCATTTGGTACAGTAACAGTAATCGTGATTTGATGTGCCATCTTTATGCTCCTATATATAGTTTGTGTATCTTTATTGTATTTGCAAATAATACAACTATATTTATACTATGTTTTAAAATCTAAGAGTAATGCGGTATATTATCGCTTATTATTACTGCTTTTTTTCTTAGTTTTAAATTGTTGTTTTAAAGGATCAAAATCTCCAAATGGTACACCAGTTAACTGAGAAGCTTTAATCTGTCTTCTATACTCGTTTTTGACAGCTTCTTTACGTTTTACACGTTTCTTCTCACTTGGCTTCTGGTAGTACTTTCTGTCTTTGATCTCTTGTAGTATATCGTCATTAACTAGCTTACGTTTAAGTATACGCCAGGCTTTCATAATGTCGTTATCATACACCGTGACTTCTAGGCCTTTTGGTTGCTCTTTTTTGACAAATTTCTTCTTAGGTTGAAAACTGTCAAAACTGTTGTTTCTGGGCTTGAAGTTGTTTCTTGGTTTATTTTCCATTTTTTTCTCTTTTGTTATCTTATATTGTAACAGGTTTTTTTAAAATTGCAAGTATTTTGTTTCCTAAACGTTTAGGTGGATTGTCATATGCAAAGCTACTTATGTTGGAAACAAATTTCTTAAACTGCTCATCACAGAATTCTTTTAATGCATTTTCTCTACCACGCATTTTCATTACTAGCTTTACTTTATCACCACCATCAAGTATTTCTTGTATTTTTTTGCATTTAGTTTTGATGTCACCAATATCAGTACGTGGACTGAATTGTATTTCTTTTACTTCAACTGCATTCTCTCTATTTCTTTTGTCTTGCAATTTTTGTTTTTTCTTGTTTTCGTACAAATACTTTCCGTGATCCATTATTCTACATATAGGTGGATTTACTTTAGTATTGATACAAACAAGATCTTCTCCAGATGATTTTGCCATCTGTATTGCGTCATCTCTTTTTATGATATCATTTACATCTTCTCCAACTAATCTTACTTCTGTCGATTTGATGTTATAGTTGATTAATGGTTTTTCAGGTCTTTTATAGTGAAAAGGTTTTTTCATTTATTATGAGGACATCTCTTGTTCATATACTAATAAAGGTTCTTTATTAAAGAATGTATCTTTACTAACAATAATTTTTTTAACTCCTTGGCCAGCATAGTATGGTAAATCATATTGTGTGTTTAATATTCCATTTTCAAGAACTGTTTTTAAACCACGAGCACCAAGTTTCTTTAAAGAAGCTTGTTCTACTATGTATTCAACTGCATCATCTGAGAACTCAAGTTCTACGTTTTCCATTTTAAATAATCTTTTTGACTGATCAATTAAACTATTTTTTACATCTAGTAGTATAGATTTTAAATCTTCATCAGTTAGTTCTTTACAACTAACTACTACTGGTAATCTACCTACAAGTTCAGGTATCAGTCCATATTTGATTAAGTCATCTGGTTCTACTTTTGCAAGATCTTGTTCTGTCTTTATTAGATCACCACCAAATCCCATTCTACTTCCTTTAGTAGATCTGCTTGCCATTGTTTTTTCTAGGCCAACAAATGCACCTCCGCAAATAAACAAAATATTAGATGTATCTAATTCAACCATTTCTCCACCGGGATGTTTTCTTCCGCCTTGCGGTGGAACACGTACTAACGTTCCTTCAATAATTTTTAATAGTGCTTGTTGCACACCTTCTCCTGACACATCTCTGGTAATAGATGAGTTTTCAGACTTACGTGATTTTTTATCTATTTCGTCAATGTATATAATTCCACGTTGTGCTTTTTCAACATCAAAGTCTGCTTGTGATAATAATCTAGTAATTACATTTTCAACATCATCACCTACATAACCACTTTCAGTTAGTGTTGTTGCATCTGCTATTGCAAAAGGCACATCAACATACTCAGCAACTTTCTTTGCCATTAAAGTTTTACCTGAACCTGACGGTCCTAACAATAATATATTAGATTTCTCTATTTCTGAGTTCTCTTCGTTGATGTTATTAATTACTCGTTTGTAATGATTGTATACTGCTACACTTAAAACTTTTTTTGCTTCTTCCTGTCCTATTACGTGTTGTTGTAGGTACTCGAATAACTTTCGTGGATCAGGTGCTGTTATATCACCTGTCTTTTTATCTTGTTTAGTCTCGCTCAATATTGAATGACATAAATCTACACATTCATCGCAGATAAAATTATCTTTAGGACCAGCAATTAATTTTTGTGCGTCTGCACGGGGTTTTTCACAAAACGAGCATTTCATTTCTATTGTATTACTCATTTATTCTTTTTCAACCATTTTGATATCCATTCCTTATTTTGTGAATATTGTTTAGTGCTTCTTGGATCATATTGTAGTGATGCTTTTACGCCTGGGTGTATTCCGTCCATATTAATTTTCTTATGTTCTTTTAATTTTACATTAATATCGTCTTGGATGTCAATGGTCTTTTTTTCTAAACTGTTATCACTATTAATTAGTCTTTTTTTTTTGATTCGTCTTGTTTCGTTTCAGATATATTCGGATCCGGCAATTCTGTTTTATTAAGATCTTGTTTCCAATATCGTTCTTTAACTTGTTGTTCACGTGATTTTAATTCATCACTTGGATTTGGATAAACTTCTTCGATTATTTCATTTCTGGCCTTCTCTGCGTATTCTTCTAATGCTTTCTTTTCAGCTTTTTCACGTTCAGCAAAATTTCGTAATTGTTCTTCTTTACCTACTTTCAACCCAGCAATATCACTATTGGTGCTTTCTTTGTTTTTTAAGGTATTAAAAACATCGAGCTGATCTTTCATTTCAGTATAACGTTCTTTCCAATATTGTTCAGGTTCTACTCCTGCTTGGTCATCGAAGTGTTTTGTAAATCTACCTTCAGCAAAATCTTCAATGCTTTTTCCATAACGTTGTTTTAAACTGTAGTTGGCCGCAATCAACATTAATACTGCTAGTGGGTCAAATACAAATATGATGATAATAATAACCCATCTAACTGCTTCTTCAAGCATATTTGTATCTGCTGTTTCGCCATAAACAAATTCAGCAATGTATTTGATAGGTCCTACTTCTACTTCAATCTTTTTAATCTCGGTCTGTAATGAAAACTTCTCTTCTGTCAAAGAATCAACTTCACCATAAGAAACAACAAGTTTATCTTCGATCTGTTTTATTTTTACATCAATGTCACCAGTCTTTAAATTTGCCTGGGCACTTAATTCATTAATTTTTTCATTAATCGTTGCAACCTGTGACGAATACTTGTCTTTAATTATTTGTATATCAGCATTTAACTTTTTCTGTATAGAGATTATTTCTTTTTGTGCCGAGGCCGCTACTGCAACTTCATTAGTTCTTACTTGATCAATTTCTTTATCAAATTTGGACTTACTAAAAGCACCTTTCATTCTCTCTTGTATTTGCTTGATATCTCTGTCAGCACGTTCTTTGGCTTGAGCAATTCTGTCTTTTTGTGTTTGTATACTTTGATTGGCTATTGAAGTAATACTTGCAACTTCTTTATCAATACGTTCATATATACGTTGTAATTTGTCTTGTTCTGAATCAACTAAACTATCAACTCTAACATCTTCACCAGCATTTAATCTTTCTAAATCAATTTTAAATCTAGATATCTTACTATTTTCTCTAGAGATACGGTCTTCAATTTGTTCAATTTTGCTTATAATTAAAGAACTTGGTGCTGTTTGCTCTACGTGGGCTTTAGACAAGAATCCAAATATACCCATTGACGTTATAAACATCAATACAAACACTGCTATTGCTAGATAATACTTTATCAGTTTTGGAGCATTGGTCCAATTTTGGTATAACCAAGATGCTGTAACTAATTTACCTATTTCAAGTACGGATCCCATTATCATAATAGGAATTGCCGCACCGGCGAATATAGCCGCCAAACCAGCTATTGAATAAAATATTGCAACTGCACTAATTGACAATGCTGAAAGCAATGTTAGGAAGGTTAATAACATATAATTATTTATTTAGAAAATATGGCAGAATTAGCGCCGTGTTCTGCACATTCAACACTTACAACATAACACCTGTTATCTGTTTGTTTTCTTATAAGATCGTCTGCAAAGTTAAAGGCGTGTTCGGCAAACTTCTCTGCACCTACTCCATCAAATATCCTAATTTCTGCCAAATCCAATGCTTCAAGCTCTTTAAACTTTTCTAAATGCGGATCGTCTTTATCTAATGCTAGTTTATGATCAAAGTGATCTTCAAGCCAGGCTTTCAGAGGTTTTAGTCCTCCAAAGTCTACTGCCCAGTTTTTGTTATCTAATTTATCGCAACCAAATGTAAATTTAAAAGCCAAACTGTATCCGTGTAATAGATGGCAATGTGAATGGTCTGCGTTTGGTTGTCTAAAAACTGCACTCAGCCCTATGTGATGTCCGTAATTTTTTGTACTAAAATGTTTACTCATATGTTTCTCCTGTTTCTAACGGCAGAGTGTTTAAAGAGGGTTGACGTTGAGTCCTCATTGTTAGTACTAATTGTATACTAATAATGCATTAAAGTCAAGTGTTTTTACTTAGGTGGGTGGTTTCTTCTTTTCTGGGTGGTAGGTGCTTTCTTCTTTTCTTCAATCCCATACCCATATAATGATTACCTGGCTCGTATAGAAATCTATGCTTAAAGTGGCTTCTGTGCCATCTAGCATATCTCCATAAGATCGATGAGAAAATTGGTAGCTTCATTAATCGTACTTATTAAAGTTCATTAAAAAGTTACTCAAGTAGGTTATTTGTTGCTTCAACTATTTCCGCGGTGGTGTAGCTTTCTGGATACCTACGTTCGATATCAGATTCAATACATTCAGATCCGTATTGTACTTCAAGTATATGACAAGGACTGTCAGTGGTGTTTATACCTTGATGCCAGACACCTATAGGAATAACAAAGCTCTCGTTTTGTTCTAAATGACACTGATCCACTTCCATTGCATCTCGATCTTCTTGAATAGTTTTTACACTACATTTTCCTTTTAGAACATACCAATGTTCAGATCTTTTAGAATGACGCTGTGTACTTAATTTAGAATGTGGACTGATTATTAATTCTTTTACTTTATATCCTTCTTTGTCATCTAGTACCCTATACCAGCCCCAAGATCTTGTTGTTTTGGCTGATTTCCACTCTTCGAGTATCCAACTGCTACTATTTTTTTTAGTATCTCCACCTACCCCATATATGAACTCAACTTTATTCTTATACGTTGTTTCTTCCGGTATATTGGCTTCAGTCCTATCTCCGCCATTAGCAAATATCAACTTATCAAAGCTCATTGTAGCCATTGTTTTATATATGGCTCCACAGGCACTATCATCAGAATCATCAAAAGACACAACATCATCTACCATACTCAATGATTGAATTATTGCTAGTCTTTCTTTAAAAGGCATAAATGGTCTACCTTTTTTGCGAATAAGCCATTCATCACTGTTTATACCAACAACTAATTTAGTTCCAAGCTGTTTAGCACTTTTGAAGTATTCTATATGTCCGCTGTGCAATGGATCAAATCCACCTGTAACTAAAACGACTGTTTTCATTTATCTATTCCTATTCTTATAAAAAGATATATGATACGCACCATTACCAAAATGTGGTTGTATATCTCTGATAAAACTCATATTATCGCACCACCTAGGAAATTCGTTATATATCTGACCTTGTCCTGTAACTACTGTTACTGACTTTACTGTATTATCTCGTTGTGCCTCTTGCACCCATTGGTGGAAAAACCTCCAAGCATCGTGAATTGTAAACCCGTGTAAATCAAGCCTCGTCATTCTCTTTTAATACATACTTCCTATTTTTTATATGTGCTTCTTGAATATCTTCTTTTGACTGACCGTGATATTCTACTGCGTGATGTTCTTTGATCATTACATCATTTAAGATTTCGTCACCAATTTTAAATTGACCAAGTATACGACCAAACTTTCCCTTGCCATCTTTAATTGTAACTAAAGTTTGTATTGACCCAACTGGTAAATGATCTCTAACATATGCTTTTGCTAATAGACCAAATTTCTTTTCTTCAAGATCTCTTGTTCTAGATTCCGGAGTATCTATACCATACAGTCTAACTCGTTCACGATGCATCCATACACCAAACCCCAAATCAATATCGATATCTACAGTATCACCATCAATTACTCTTAAAATCCTACATTTGTACTCATACATTTTTTATTCCTCTCATCTGCTCTTTTATTTTGAGCTTTTCTTTTTTTAACTTAACTAATTCAGACTTATGACTAAACGTTCTATTTAAATTACGTTCTTTTTCTAACTGAGTCACCTTGTCTGACAGATTTTTGTGTCGCTTGGTTAGTCCTGATAGCTGGTTCATAATCTCCTCCTTTAAAAAGTTTTTTACTAAATTTTCTTAGTGCAATAGCACGAGCTAACATTTTTGTATCTTGTTCGTAATACATCATACTAACACCAAGATCTTGTTTACTAGCATTTCTTTTTGGTCTGTCAATTTTATACCAAGTGTAAATTGAATACAACTCCGTATATTCTAATTTCATATCTTTAGTATTTTCAGATAACCATTTTAATGATTTAAGTATGTTGTCATTAGGATAGTGTCTGTAAGTGTTCTTTTCAGCAAACTTACAAAGTTCTTTTAAAACCAAATGCAACAATTTATCACTATTCCTAAACATCATATCTTCTCTTTATTATACAACTTTTCTATATTGTTTGTAAACAATATTTCCACTTTAATATCATTTAAAGTTGGAAACATATGTTGTTCACGTAACTGTTTCCAATCTTTTGTTGTTTTTATACCTGGATTGTATTTTTCCCAACCTAGTAATTGTACTATTGCTTTTCTTGTCTTTTCAGCACCACCGTGTTTCTTACAGGTGTCTGATCTTCCTGTGTGTACAACTTCATCATCTATTAATATTTTGTAAACACAACTTCCACCAATCCAGTTAGTTTTGTGTTCTTTTTTTGAAATGTGTTTTATTTTTTTGTCATCTATATTGTAAAGCTCTATGATACTAAACATCAAAGAATACCTTAATGTTTCCTATGACATTCATTATCGTGAACCAAACTGCCAATATTGTTGTCCATATAATCCTTCTTCTATATGATCCAATAGCGAGTGTTATAGAGCCAATAAGATATATTGGAAATATATAAGACATATTAGGATTATGTGCACCAAATGTTAAAAGTATTGATCCTATTATTGTAAAAATTACTGATACTAGTTCAAACCAAAAAGCAATCTTATCTGAGGTATAACTTAATATCCAAAAATCTTTTAGTAACTTAAACATTTATAACTACAGTAACTTTCTTGTTTTATAACTTGCATACATTATCACATCTATTAAAATGATGTTAACAACCAATCCAAATTTAGTGAAGTGAAGCCCAAAAAGAGAAGGTATTATAATTAAGAAGAGAGCAAGTTTAAAAACATAGTCCAATGCTAACTTTTCTGGTACTGCCCACGTTATCCAAGAATTATTATTCTGGTTTTGCATCTTTTAGCTTTTCTTGTATTTTCTCCATCTCATTAACATCATTGTCATTTGGTTCAGGTGGCTTTTGACTTTGCATAATAGCATTATCTGTCTGCTGATCTCCTGGTCCATTATATGTAAATTGATTAGAGATATTTCCTTTAAACAAGTAAGCACCTTGATGATCTAGTTCTATCGTTGGATCCATCCAAATTGTTCCACCAAGTTGTTGCCATCTACGACAAAACGTATAATCCTCAGAAAGGTATCTTTTTGTGTCTGGATCAATAAGTGTGTCAAACAATGCATAACACCATTTGTTATATTCTGGATCTGTGTTTAAATCATTCTTGTACCAAAGGTCTGGATTTTTTTCAATTAATTTTTCGATAACTGATTTCTTAAACATCATAAAACCAGTTCCGCCATCATACACAGGAATTAACCCGTTCTGCATAGGTACACGGCCTGTTCCGTCTGTTTTAATATTTAATACATATGAAGCTTGGTGTTTCAATAGTTCTTCTTCACTATCACCTCTTATGGCGGCATCTCTAATGCCTTTCCAGTTTATCATTTTCTTCGGATATGCTCCAACAACAATGTCAACATTCTTAGACCACATCTTGATAATTGATTCAGCATCAAAATGTATATCAGCATCGATAAAAATCATATCAGTAAATTTTGGATCGCTCATAAACATTGATACTAATGTATTACGGCCTCTAGTAATTAAACTTTCGTTAGCAATAGTGGCCAATGTAAAGTGTAGATTGTAAGTCTTAAAAAGTATTCCTACTCGTACCATTGCTTTAAGATATGCTTCGCCAACCATACCACCGTATGCTGGTGTGGCAATAAAGAGATGTCTTCCTTCGAACTGTTTTAAATCAATACGTTGTTCACTCGTTAATGCTTTATCAAGTGTTTGACCAATCTTGTCGTCTGTAGGTGTGTTAGGTATTCCTTTTTTTTCATTTTTCATTCTTCTTTTTTTCTCTCTTTCCTCTTTCCATTTTTCACTAAATTTTTTGCTCATACTATCCTTCATCTCCTTTACCGGGATTCTCTGAAAGTAAATCCTTTTTATTTTGTTTGTAGTTTTCAGGTTTATATTTTTCCGAGTCTGGTAATGCTTCAATTATTGACGTCAGTACTGGCCACTTTTCAGAAAGTTCTTTGTTCTTATCTAACCAAAATTGTTTATCTGGCTCATCAAACGAATCGGGTTTAATTGCATCTACTGGACATTCTGGTTCACAGACACCACAGTCGATACATTCATCGGGGTTAATTGCTAGAAAGTTTTCACCTTCGTAGAAACAATCTACAGGACATACCTCTACACAGTCAGTATGTTTGCAACCTACACAGGCATCGTTTACATAATAAGTCATATTGTTATACTACTATAATAGTGAACAGAAATCAAGTGATTAATGCAATGTGTTACTGTAATTATGGTCTTCGAACGGTTGTATATCTTGATAGTCTTGGCTAGCCATATAACTCATTAATTTTAAGAATTCATCATCAGGCATAATAGTTTTGTATAATCTTAGACTTTGAGCTAACATAGTTGACGCTACTACAAAGGCATCATTTTCCTGCAACAGTGCAGTCATTTTTTTAAACATTTTTTGATATACTTCATTAGCAGTTTCATCTATGTTTGTTGGTCCAATATCTTTTTTCATTTTTATTCCTTATGTGGCGGAGAGAGTGAGATTCGAACTCACGAAAGACTTGCGCCTTTGCCGGTTTTCAAGACCGGTACATTCAACCACTCTGCCATCTCTCCAAGTTATTATATTAATTATACTTTATTTTGTGTATTTGTCAATTGTTTTGATCTGGATAATATTGTGGTTATTAGATTTCCCAGTCCATTTTGCCTCTGTGCTGTAAGTAATTCTGCTATTCCTAATAATTTAAAATCATCAACTATTACAGTATTACAATCTGCCACTGAACTGTTGTCAAAACAATCGCATATAACATTTGTTATTCCTTTAGTTATAAGTGCGTCACTGTCATATTCAACTTTTATTGTATCGTTTTCAACCATTACGTCAACCCAAATTTGACTTATGCAACCTGCAATAAGTCTTTCATCTATACGTTTGGCTGAATCCATTGTAGTTGACTGTTTAGCAAGATCTAACAAATATTCAAGCCTTTCAGTCCCTTGCAACAAGGATAAATTTTCTGACCACTGTTTAATTTTTTCTTTTACTGTCATTTTTTTACCTTTATAAAAAGTGCAACTATTCTGTTGCCAGGTCAGTTGCCAACCCCGTTAGCCTAACTAATTAGGCCGCAAGTGCTAGATTTTCATCTGCATTTGTAGTTTTGTCGCGTTAACCGAGCTCCCTCCGGACAACTCCATTTTTCTTTACATTCTGGTCGATCCTATTTCACCCCCATCATAAGCACACTGTTAGTGTATGCTTAATGTGTTTATGGTGGAGGTGCTCGGTACTGCCCCGAGGTCCCTAAAACTTATTCCAAAAACATCAACATTGTAATAGTAATTATACAGTGTTATAGTATTTTGTCAAGTCTATATTAAATCTAAAGATTTTAATGTGCCAAAAGTGGCTATACCTGCTGTCATTAAATATGCCATACAAGGATCTTTTGCTAAATTTGTAAGTAAACCAGCCAATGCCCATTGTATTAATTTCTCGATAGTATTTCCAAGATATTTTAAATCATCTTTTATCAAGTCAATTAATAATTTTGCCAGTCCTATCACACCCATTGCGAATGCTAGTATACCAACAACTTGTAGAACTTTTGCAAGGATTTCTCCCAACAGTGATCCTGCTTTCATAATGCCTCCAAGTGCATCTTCAATGAACGCACAGGGGCCGGACGATACATTTGGTATTGATCCTAATGTTGTTGCCAACTGACTAAATGATGATAACGTACTCATATAGGTTGATAAACCAGGAACAACTACTCCTCCTGGATAACTCGGTGTTATTGGTATAGCTACACTATTTCCATAAGTACCGGTTTGACCTAAAGTTGTCCAAGGACTTGCTCCTGCACCAAGTTCATCAACACACATTCCACTTTGCCTGTTACTTAGGTATGTTATATCTTTAAGAGCACCTTCTACAAAATTTATATCGTTAATTTCTGCGTTGGTTAAAATTCTTGATGTTTGACCTGGACCTAACAAACTTCCATCAACTGCTACACGATCAGCATAATTGGTTGCATTCCATCCATCGGGTAATCCTGCTTTTTGTTTGTTTAATATTTGTGCAATCTTTTGTATGTTGTCATCGTGTGGATTTTTAAATCCAGCATATGCTTTACAAGATCTTCCAAACGGATCTGTATGATCAACAAGTTCAAGAGCACCACTTTGAATTAGTTTAGTTTGTGTCTCACTTACCTGTGTTGTCTTAGGTACAAGACTATCTGGAAAGTTTAAGTTATCGTAGTATGTTCCTGATATTATTTTATTTGCCATTTTATCCTCCTGCGAAAACTGTACCAGATCCTGTAGCTACTGTACTGCCACAAGCGACCGGGTCACCTATTCTTCCTAACTGTATATTGTTTGCAAACACTGTACTAGATCCTGATGCTAGTGTACTGGCGTGACATAGTGCTAAACAACAATGGACACTCCAAGAGTCACCTTGTCTATGTACTGGTATTGTGTCTGCATAGACGTTCTCACTGGCACTATTATTTGGCCTAGAAGGCCAACATCCGTGTCCTGTACAATTATCACCTAATCTAGTTACTGCTGGCATAATAGTATTTATGTACTATGTTATGTGATGATTTTGCTTGGCGGTGGTTGATTGGGCATCGCTGAAGCAGGTACCAAATTTGTTGTCGTTGCAATGTACTGATCACTTGCTGTTTTATTTGCTTTTGCTAATAATACAATGTGTGTTTTTTGCAATTCTACTGTTTGGTTCATATCTTGCATCATTAAAAATTGTGTCATTGCGGCACCTTTAGGCGTTACAATAAGTGCAATTGGTTTTGAAACTAGCATACTACTATCGTTATCTTCGATAACTTTTGTAATAACTTCTTCACCCGAACTCAACTTGATTGCAACTATGTCATTTTTTTCATATTTTCTTGTTATCATAGTTTAAATCCTTTAAATGTTTCTTTGGTTACGTCTTGTTTTACACCACCAACAATATAACTTTCAACTTCTGTTTCTTGAGGTGCTACCTGTAAGCCTGACGAGCTTAACCAATGTTGTGTCCAAGGTAGTGGATTTTGTGTTACTGGTTGATCAAATATTGGATCTAACCCAATAGCTTTCAATCTTCTATTAGCTATAAATTCAACATAACGATCAAGTAGTGTTACATTAAGACCAATAATAGATCCGTCTTTCATTAAGTGTCTTGCCCAAGCCTTTTCTTCAGCAACACAATTTTTATACATATCATAAACAACATCAACGTTTTCTTTTACAATCTTTGTCATATCAGCATCGTCGCCTTGTTGCCAATTTTTAATGATGTGTGTACTTAATGCTAGATGTTGTGATTCATCTCTAGCAATTAATGAAATAAGTTTTGCTGAACCTTCCATAAGTTTAAGTTCACCAAATGCAAACGTACAAGCAAACGACACGTAAAATCTCAATCCTTCTAAGATGTTTACGTTTACCATTGCAAGATATAGTTGTTTTTTAACATCTTGTATTGTACCTTTGTCTTTATGAAAATAATCTACAGCCATTGAAGAAAACTTATCATAGTTCTCTGTAACTGATACTGCTCTTTTAACAATTTCTTTGTCATTTAAGATTGTATCAAAAACTTCTGAAGGATCTGAATATATATTTTTGATAATATGTGTGTAACTACGTGAATGAATTGTTTCAAAGAAGTCCCAAGTGATGATACAACCTTCTAATTCTGGATTCGATACATAAGGTAAAAAGGCCAAACTCGGTCCTCTACCTTGTACACTATCTAATAGTGTTTGGTATTTTAAATTTGCTGTGAATATGTGTTTTTGTTCTGGACGGAAACTTGCATAATCGCTTCTGTCTTTTTGTAAACTAACTTCTTCTGGTCTCCAAAAATATCCTAGCATTGTTTGATTTAACTTATCAAACTGAGGGTACTTAAAGACATCGTATCTTTGAACATTCTGATCCGCTCCAAAGAACATCGGCTCTTTAGTGAAATCTACATCTTCTCTGTTAAAAACTGTTTTTGCCATAATATATAACCTATTTATTTGTTTGATCGTTTAAATGTTACAAGCTTCGCAATAATCTTCGTATTCCGAATCCGTACCTTCAAAGTCATTTCTATCAGGTGGTTTGTGCCCTGAAGCATCTAAATGTTCAAACTCTTTTGCGGCAATTTCTTGTACTGGTGTCACTTCAACTTCTGTACTAGTATCAGTTTTGTAGTCGTACGTGTTTTGATAATATGATGTTTTCCAACCAAGTTTATATGTGGTAAGTAAATCGTTAAACATTACACTCATTGGTACTTCATTGTTTTCAAACTGTGTAGGGTTATAACTCCAATTTCCACTGATTGCTTGATCAAAGAATTTCTGCATCACTGAAACAATATTAATATATCCCTCATTGCTAGGCATATCCCATAGTAAAGTATAGAAGTTTTTTAATCTTGTATAATCAGGAACAATCTGTTTAAGAGGTCCTTTTTTACTCTTCTTGACACTTAAAAATCCTCTCGGTGGTTCAATACCATTTGTTGCATTACTAACAACGGAAGAACTTTCCGATGGCATCTGTGCTGACAATGTAGAGTTTCTCATACCGTGTTCTACTACTTCTTTTCTCAATTTTTCCCATTTCATCTTTAATTTCGTTTTACAGATATCATCTAATTCTTTCTTATAATGATCAATTGGTAACAGACCATCGGAATATTTTGTTCTATTAAAGTATTCACATTTTCCTTTTTCTTTTGCAAGGTTAACTGATGCTTGGATTAGATAAAACTGGAATGCTTCTGATAGTTCGTGTACAACTTTTAGTGCATCTTTATCGTGATATTTTGCTTGATGTTTTGCTAGATAATGTGCAAGTCCAATATAACCAATACCTAAACTACGTCTTGCTTTGGTAGATATTTCCGCGGCTTTAACTGGATACTGTTGATAATCAATTATTTCATCTAATGCTCTAACAGCCAAGTCGCATAATTCTTCTAGTTCATCTAAATCTTTCAATGTACCAACATTGATGGCGGAAAGAATGCAAAGTGCGATCTCACCATCTCCATCGATATGCTCTAACGGAACTGTAGGTAATGTAATTTCTTGACATAGGTTCGACATCCTAACTGTATCTTTAAACGAGCTATGTGTGTTACAGTGATCTATATTCATAATGTATATACGACCAGTTTCAGCTCTTTCTTTTAAAAGTTCACCAAACAACTTTTGAGCAGATATCGTAGACTTATGAACTTTTTTACTACGTTCATACTTCTTATATAGTTCATCAAATTCATCAGTACCATATGCATCATACAAGCCAGGCACTTCGTGAGGAGAAAATAGAGTTATGTCTTTGTCTTCTAATAATCTCTCATAAAATAATTTACTAATTTGAATTGAGTAATCTAATTTTCTTACTCTATTATCTTCTGTACCTTTGTTATTTTTTAAAACTAAGATATCTTCAATTTCTTGGTGCCATATAGGGAAATGAACTGTAGCACTACCACCACGTACTCCATTTTGTGTACAGCATCTCACAGTGCTTTCAAATTTCTTAAGGAACGGCACCACTCCTGTGTGTGCAACTTCACCTCCTCTGATCTTAGAGTTAATTCCTCTAATACGACCTGCATTGATTCCAATTCCGGCACGTTGAGCAATGTATCTGCCAATTGCCATATCACTGGTAAAAATACTATCAAGTGTATCATCTACTTCAACAAGGACACAACTTGCAAACTGACGCATTGGTGTTCTTACACCTGCCATTACTGGTGTTGGTATGTTGATTTTAAATTGACTAATAGCATTATAATATTTTTTAATGTATTTTAATCTGTCTGTTTTTGGATAATTTGAAAATAATGTAACTGCAATCATCATATACATAAACTGTGGAGTTTCGTATATTTTACCAGAACTCCTATCTTGTACTAGGTACTTGTCTACAACCTGTCTAAGCCCAGCATACGTAAAGTTTAAGTCTCTTTCGTGTCTAAGATAGCTGTTAATTTTATTCCATTCATCATCTGTGTACTTGTCTAAAATAGACTTATCGTATACTCCACGTTCAATATTTGAAGCTATTAAAAATCTTAAAGGAACGTGTCCTTCACTTGGCATAAACTTACCATATACGTGTTTTTGTAAACTAAACAGTAAAAGTCTTGCCGCAACATATTGATAATTTGGGTTGTCTAAATCTATTAGATCATTTGCTGACTTGATTAATATTTCTTGGATTGAATCAGTTGGCATTTCATTTGTAAACTGTAATCCAGAATTCATTTCTACCTGAGACGAAGATACTCCAGTTAAGCCTTTACAGGCCGCTTCTGTCATCTTGTGTACTTTATTAATGTCTAGTAATTCTTTTCGTCCGTCTCGCTTTATAATATACAAGTTTTCTTTGTTCATTTTTTCTACTCTTCTAATCTTCTAATTTATATTACTATTGTAAACTAATAGTGTAATACTGTCAAACGATTTTTATCTTTTTTCCACAATAAGGTGTGATAAAGCTCAACTAGTCAACTGTAATTATCTTATGAGATTATTGTGTTAACCAACGTTTTAATATGTAACTTACAGTTGCAGAGTGACTGCTACCACCATTACTTACTCTTAATTCTAGGTTCCCAGAATTAATGGCTACAGAAAAAGTGACATCGCTGGTCGGATCTGTTTCTGTTCTATCATCAACGAAGTGTGCATTCGTACCATCGCTTATAACTCTTAGTTGTCCTACTGCAAACGCAGTGCTGTACTTGATACTATAGTCAACAAATAATGTATTGTTGTCAGCTACAGTAAAACTTGACATAACCTGATCAGACGTGCTATGAGCAATAGTTGATTTTAACAAATGAGTGTTACTCACGTATTGGTTACTCTCAAATGTTGGTTTTGAATCTTGTGTGTATACTTTAATATTATTAGCAACTGTGGCTGTTGTTGATCCTTGAGAATTATTAAGGAACGCAGTCATTGTACTTGCTTGATCCGGAGAATCCAACTCAATTTTTAAATCGCCATCAATGGTAAGTTTTCTAGCAGAGTAAGGTAAATCTGTAATATTACCAAGTATATTTAAATTAGCATTTGCATCTGCTGAGGAAATCTGATTTAATGCTTCCAAGGCCGTTTTGGCTTGGGTCTGTGTGTAGTCTGAAGCTGTATCAATAAAACCAGTACCTGTAGAATAGTCAACAAGTATTTGATTGTTTGCCAATGCTTTGTCTGATTCCAAACTTGGCAATGCTCCTGCTATTGCACTACGGGTTCCTACCTCTGTCCATTTTGTTACTACGATGACTGAGTTTGCTTCAGGTATGTTAGTGCTTGTAAAAGTAAAATCAAAAGTACTTGCTCCAATGTTACCCATTGAATATGTACTTGGATCTAAAAATGTTGGAAAGTTATCTAAATCGTATTTGATTACATAGAAATCAGATGTTGCGGCAATAGTAGCACCAGTTGGAATACTTAATGTTCCACCTTTAAGTGTTAGTGTGTTTGCATTTGTGCCATCACCTAAAAAACTTTCTGTTCCTGCTAATTTAAAAACTGATAGTCTGTTGTCAAGATCACTCTGTACTGATAATTGTGCATTAACATAATTGTTGACTTGCACCATACGATTCTTGTCGCTCTGAGATCCACCGCCAATATATAATTCACGTGTGTCTAATGCAAATCCTAACTCACCTTCTGCTAATGGCTTAGGTAGATCTGCTTTGTTTCCTCTACGATTTTTTAATCTTACATATGTAGTTGTCATCTTGTGTACCTTTTAATATAACTATTTAGCGATTTTGTAATACTGCTCCACTTTGTCAAGCCACAAATTTGTATATTTTTTGAATTCGTCTTTTTCTACGAAAAATTGCTGATATTCGCCACTGTGTGACACTATAAGAATAAGTCCTGCTTGTATATCTGTACCATATGATTCGTTGTGTGCTAGGGCGTAAGCGGCACATTGCATAAAATAATCATCGACCCACTCACGTTTTTTAACTTTACGACTTGTTTTAAAATCACCTATTACAGGTTGTCCTTTGTAAGTACAAATCATATCGGCAGTTCCGGCGTATAAGTTTGGAAAGCATAATCCTTCTTCCATTCCCCATACTTCGTCAATATTGCACATACCTTTTTCAATGATGATATCGCTTAATTGTTTTGCTTGTTGATAGACTTGATTTGAGCCGGAAGGTCTGTCTACTCCTTCAATATAACATTCTAAATGTTTGTGAGTGACTGTACCCAAGTTTGCTGACTCGGTCACAATACGTTGTGCCTCTGCGGCTCCAACTCTTTTCTTCCAGGCATTAAGAGCCGTCATATCTTTTGTGGCACTTAATATCGTTGTAACACTCGGAACAGGTTTAGTATCTTCGCCAACGTAATAACGTTTGCCTTCTATTGTTGTTCTCTTTAATTTTTTGTATGGAATTTTGTTTACTAATAATTTCACTTTAGATCTCTATCAATGGTTTTTTTTGCCATATCGGCAACTTTCTTTTCATTATCCATTGTAGCATCTTTACTGTACTGTGTCAAATTATTATCTGTATTTAGAAAAATTTTATCTGGGTTGATACTTTTCACTAATTTACTATTTTTAAAAAGATCACCTAATGATTGTGCTGTTACACTATAACTCATTTGATTCAACTCTTTAACTAAACTGTCTGTTGAAATTTCAGTCTCACCATTTGCTAACGCACTCATCAATAAGTTTTGAGCATCGGCTCTTAATTCACCAATGTAATTCTCTGTGATTTCTTGGATACGCATTAGTCTTTCTTGGCTCGGCCAAGTGGCTCATCTAATGGGCCTGATGCTGAATCATCTCCTGATGCTGAATCGTCAGCACCTGCGTCTATTTCTAAACTGTCGTCATTATCTAGTTCAGCTTCTGGTTCGTCCGCTGTCATTGACGTTGCTGGTGTTTCACCTTGCAATGTTAATACTTCGTTCTGTGCTGATTCTTTTGCCTGTCTAGCCATTTCTAACATTTGATCTATTGTTCCCATCATATTGTTATTAAAGTTAGCGGCCGCATCTGCACCAAATTCATTTGTCATTTTATCTACTAAAGCACCAAGTGTTTCGTTTTGCATTTTACCTAGGTCTTCAATCATTGATTGAAAATCATCTACAAGTTGTTGACTTGCCAACACTGTTTCTGCTTTTTCTAAATCTTGATCTTCAGTAACTTGCTCAGCTGACTCTTCTTTTTTACCACCTTGCTTCTTAGCAATGGCATCTTGTAAACCTTGTGGTAATTTTTTCTGTGCCGCTGTTAATTCTTCATTAACATCTTCATCTCCATTGATCGGTGACTGTTGCCCCGTCGCATTGTTCTGAGATTGCATTTTAGAAACGTCTTCATCCGGAACTTGACCAATCATTAAAACGATTGCTTCACTTAAAAGAACATTCTTAGTATATTCCGGGTCTCCTAAATAACTATTGAACGGAAGACTCTGTTTTAGTACTTCACGTTGTGCATCTAAATTTGTTTTAACTGTATAAAGTTTTTCAAGTTCAACTTGATCGTATACTTTGAAGCCATAAGTCTCTGCTAACCAGTTATTGATTTTAGACATCTTAGTTTGATAGGTCGTTTGTAGATCATTTAATTTCATAACAATATTATTTATACTTTCTAGCTGTTAATCTTGTGTTTGTATTGAGCATTAACTAATTGTTTAACTATTAAAAGTTGGTTTTTTAATCCAGCGATAATAGGTTCTAGTGCTTGTTGCTCGAGTTTAGTAGTGTCTTTGCTATTATATTTAGACTGATTTTGCTTAATTGAGTCTTGTAACTGTTGATACTGTAAGTTATTCTTTAGCAATTCTTGGTTCTCTTTTGAGTGTTTCTTTAACTTATTAATTGTATTAATTGTTAATAAAAAAGCTATCTCATAAAGTGAAATACCATAATATATGTCTGATCCAGTTCCTAAGTCTACAATATCATACATTGTAGATCTTGATTTTGAAGGATGGATTGTCTTGATTAAATAATCGCCAATCGTTACTCCATCATCGGTTTTTCTAGTGTTGATTGCAATCGTAAAAGATTCTTCATTAATGCTTTTAACTACTGCTCTCTGTACTATTGAATCAATTTTATGTCTACAAGACTGTATATGATCATAGGTTTGTTTAGTCTGATTTTTAATCTTCTCAAATCTATAAATTTCATCTTGAATGTGATTAACATAGCTCTGAGGTATGCCATCATACTTTAGCAACACACTTATGAACCTAAAGTGTTCTAAAGCCATTTTTGCTGTAGCATAATTTGGATATGCTCTATCTTGTTTAGTCGATATGTCGTTTTTTATTTTCATCTAAATCTAATTTCTGCTTTATTTGTTTTATATTACTTGATCTTACACTAGAAAGCAAGTTTAAATAATCCCCTAACCTCATTTTTATTAGCTTATCTAAAACTTCTTTTTCACTTATGTTGACCATAGCACTAATTGTCTTGCTCAAAGCCTCTTTTTTATCAAGATCTTCGGCAAGTTTTTGCATATTCTTATTTAATTCAGACATTTTTATCTTCTCAACGATTTGTTCAACGATGCAACTCTACGAGATGCAGGATTAAACTTTTTGGTAAATTTTATTTTTCTTTGTAGCCTAGCACCCATTCTAGCTTTCATTTTTTTCATAATCATACGTTTTTTAATATCTAACGGGGCACTGCATACAGCTGGGTTAGAAACAATACGACCTTTTTTACGACCAAAACTGCAACGATACTTTTTAACCACACTTTTGCCTTTACGGCCAAACACCATTCTGGTTTCATTAGTTGGTAAAATTTCAGATATTATCATATTATCGTTTCTTTAACTTCATTGGACTAGCTCTACGTCTAGATTTAACTTGTTTATTTAAGTTCTTAACTATTTTTGCAGTTGGATTATACTTTTTAGTATAAGAAGCACGTTTGGCTTGAATTCCTTTTGTCTTTCTTCGAGTATTCTTCATTGTTGTTCGTTTTTGAATATTAATAGGAGCTGAACAAGTTGCCGGGTCTGCCACAATACGTCCTTTTCTAGGACCGGATTGACACCTGTATCTTCTTTTGACAGTACTTCCATACTTGCCAAATATCTGCGGTGTTCCTGTTACTTCTACTATCTTCATATTATAAAATCTTTGCTCCAAATACAGTTGTTAATAGGATCGTAAGCATTGTAAAGAACATAGTACCTGCTGTCCACATAACAATTCTTTCAACTTTAGAGAAACCTTTTTCCATTTTGTCCTCTAGTTTTTCCATATGTGCTTCAACCCTGTCAAATCTAGAGTTAATTTCGTCGTGTCGTTGACGTGAAATAGCTACGTGTACTTCAAGGCTGTTAAATTCGATCTCTTTAGCTTTATCTTCTGAGATTTGTATTTGTTTCAATACTTCTGGTTTTTTGTCCATATTATGCTCCGTTTATATCTTAGATATCCAAGTATTAGTATTTACTCCTTCTGTGATTAAAACATCACCAAAGAGAATAAGATTATTGAATCTTTTAGTTAATACTCCTACATTATCATCTTTGAACTTAAACAAATCCGGCTGTTCTACACCAAATTTAAACTGCCACATAGATTTACTATCAAGTAATGGAGTACTGAAGAACAGTATTTTGCCATAGACACCAATTAGCTGTGTTAAATGGTCAAAGTCTTTTTCACTATCTGTTAATAGATCGGGTGGATTATGTGTTAACTTGATTGTTGTTTCAAACTTGTATAATTCTAACGTATTTGCAATCTTAACATACGAATTTTTAGCACTATTGTAAGAATACATTACTTGGCTCCTACTGCGATGTTTTTAGGCAACGATGGTTGTGCTGTAACACGGTTAGTTAATTGTCTTTCTTTATTCATACGTTGAAGTACACTATATAATTCGCTCTTTGGTACATTTTTTCTAATGTACTGTTCTAGATTAATTAATAAAGTATATCTTTCTTTTTGTTTAAGTCTAGAATAATCACTAATCATCCTACGTGACTTCTTTAAAACTGAATCACTTATCTTTAATTCACGTTCCATTCTCATTAAGATGCTACCTAAGTTTGGTAGACTATCTTGTTTGATTAAATTTAAAAGACTTTTAATTGATAATACGTTTGACTGTAATCTTTCAACATACTTGTCACTGGAACTATCATTACTAAATTGTATAATCGATCCTTTGCCAAATATACTGTGTAGTAACAGATATAAATCAGTCCCATTTGATCTAAAAAAATCAAAATTGTTATAACTTAATGTTCTAGATGAATAGTCTTGTGCCATTCTCTGATACTTGTACTCGTTATGCATTAAAATTAAACTTAAGATATAACCGTAAACTAAATTACCAATGTCTGGTGCTGAAAACTTTCCTAATTCTTGCCTAGACCTAAAAGCTCTGCTTTCTGTAATATCATTGATAAATGAATACTGTACTGACTCTTTAGCAAAGTTCTTTTTACTAAAATCTAATCTATCAATAATCTTAACTGCATTGCCAACGTGATCAACTGCAACAAAACCTTCTTGGTCACTAACAACATATTCATCACCTTGCAGTTCAAATGCGTCAATGGCTTTAATATTTTTTAATTTCTGATACAATGTATTTTTAATTGAAGTAAGTTTTAACCAGGCACTGTACCAAGCTTCAATGTTACTCTTATTTGCAAAATAAGTCTTGTTCCATTGTTCTAATGCAAGTAATTTTCTTTGCCCTGCAGGACCATCTCTTCCTGTTTTTAAATTAGAAATTTCTTTTTCAATTCTGCCTTCATAATCTTTAGCGAAGTTATTAAAGAATGCACTAGGGTCTTGTGTAATTGTACCTGCTCTAACCATATTGTTATGATTGGCGTGTACTTTTTGTTTAAAGTTTTTTCCAAGTTCTGTTGATTCTAACCAATCAAATATATTACCTGACTTACCGATGTAACTTTCTGCATCTTGTATTGCTTTTTGTACTGCTTGGTATTCGCCAGTGGTAAGATTAACTATACCTGTAAAATCTTTTATGTATGCATCATCGTACCAAACACTAGATACCTTGTTGAGCTTTGATAAATCAACATTAAAACTTGCAGACATTTCTTCTAAACTATTTCCTGAGTAACTTGTATGAAAAACTATTCCAAGCTCTGCTTGTTGTAGCTCTTTAGCAATGTTACTGTTACTTGGAACTGCATATGTAAGTGTATTTGGTTTAAAAGCAATATAAGGTTCGCCTTTATACGAGATTGACTTTAGATCGCTTCTTGTAAAAAGTAAATCACCTTGCAATACACCTTGTATTCCTAATTTAGATAATTCGGTAAAAGCAACACTCAACTTCTTTCGTAGTCCGCTTTTATCTTGGTTTTCACCTTTTTGTATAGTATCTGGGTGGTTGTTGTTGATATCATCTAAACTTTTATTAAGTTTAGCACCTTTGTTGAATACTGCCTTTGTTCCAACAAAAAATTTATTATCGCTAGGATCTATTCCACAAAATAATGCTGGTGACCCATCCCATTTAATAGTAACATTAAATTTTTTAGCACTGCTAGATTTAGCTAATTGAGATAAATTCTTTAAAAAGTTAATGGCTTTAATGGCTCCGGACTTACCTTGGAACAATGCTAAATCTTCAAGATGTGTAAGGTGAAGATTTGTATTTTCTGTTAGTATGTCATTAGCTTTCATTAGATTCGTTCAACTTTTTTATTCCACGTTCAAACTTCTTTGGATCTTGGCTTTTAATGCTGTTGACAAATCGTTTGCACAGATCTTCAGCCGTGCTTTCATCGTATGATTCATAAATCATTCTTGTTAAGTTAATTGCAGATGTAATTACGTGATTGGCCCTTGACTCGACAATGTTATTCTTGTCATAGCTAGGTACTACTCTGCTAATTTCTTCCAATATAGAACGTGTGTTTTTCTTCATATCCTCGCCTCGTTTGTATTTATGTAACAAATACGTAAATTAATACCCATTTTACTTTAATCATCAAAGGATTGACGCTGTGATTTTAATAGTTGTCGAAGATCTTTAGCAACTTCGGTCTTCTCTGCTACCACACTTGCTGGACTTTTGTTGTTAACTATGGAAGTTCTTTTAGTTAACGTCTGTGCAATTGACTCTCCTGAGCTTGGTAATACCATTGAACCTTCATCATCTTCATCAAGGTCAGTAATTCTTAATCTATCAATATCAAATGCTAAATCAATTTTAGACCCAACTCCACCGGAGCTTCTTGTTTTGATTAACTGTATTTGATATCGTCCACGTTCTCTCATTGCTCTACTTGTGAATATACCAATCAAGTTGTCAGCAGTATTGATCTTACTAATACCACCTGCAATATGACTTTGATCGTATTCTACTTCTTCAATAGCACCTCTGTTAAGTTGTGATGCTGTCACTAACACTACTTGCTGTTCTACTGCAAAATTTCTTAGTTCTTCTGATACAAACTTGTCTTTTATAAACATATCTGCTGGGGATATCTTTTTATTAATTGGAAACATAAGATCTAAATAATCAACTAACACTACGTCCGGAGCAACTTTTCTTTGTATCGTATACTCTTTGATGTAACTTCTAATATCATTAGTGTTTGATCCCGAAGGCATATACTTAATTTGAAAGTTTCCGTCAAGTTTTTGTTTTTTCATTCTTACGTCTAATTCAACTTTGTCAATGTTTTTAAATATTTCATTAGTTGGAACACCTGTTGTCATTGAGTCAATTCTCATTGCACTTAATTCTTCACTTAATTCAAATGTAAAGTATATAACATTCAGCCCTTGCTCTACCCAATTGATTGCAAGATTCTGTAAGAATAAACTCTTACCAGCACCTGAGCTTCCAGCAAATATATTAAGCTCTCCTCTATTCATACCACCATATAATTTTCTATCTAATGATTTCCAACCTGTACTCATTGTTCCGTTGTTGTCTTTCAATCTCATTAATCTAGCTCTAGGATCTTCAAAATAATCAGTACCTAGATCTTTTGTTAGACCAATACGAACTGCCGCTTTAATCATTTCTTCAACAGGTCCATATTCTGACTTTTCTAATAAGTCAGCACTTTCAATAATTGCTTTTTCAAGTGCCTTGTGTCTACAAAATGTTTCAAACTCATCTAAGAACCAATCTCGTTGTGGTTCATCTAAATCAGGAACTAGCTTTAACTCGAGCTGACAAGTTGCTTTGACTTGATCAATAGTGGGTAATGTTTTGTATTTCTCTGCGTGTTCTTGAAACATCTCTACAGTATCATAATACTTCTTACTAAAATAATTCGGACTTACAATATTTCTAGTACGTACAAACAACTCAGGGTCTGTTATCATAAACTCTAGAAATAACTTTTGCAATTCATCAGTATATAGTGTTGCCATATCTTTATTATAACCTCTTCTTTATTATTTTGCAAGTACTAATCATTAATAGTTTCTATTAATGGAAATATTTTTGCGATTACTACCGCACATTTATGTGCAATTTCCATATGTTCTTTTTGTGTTCCATTTGCTCCACGCAAATCTATGTAGTGAACCCAACTACGAAGTGTACCATTCATATACAACCGTGTTTTAGTAAGACCTTCTGGTAATACCTTACGAGCTTGTTCTTTAGCAATACCTTTTTTGATTGCCCAGTCGTACTCTTTCTTAGCCAAGTGTGCAATACGTCTTTGAGCCCAATCCCATTCTTGCTGTAATTTGGCATCATCAGTTTCAATTGAGTTTTGTCTATTTTTAGTGTCTTGTAATCTAGCTTCACTGTACTCAAACAATTCTCCTTGATCTTCTGGATTAGCATAACGTTGACTAAATTCTTGGAAACTAAAACTCCTATGACGCACAATCTGATGTGCTATATCTCTAGTTGTATTAATTTCTAAACAAGCACTGACCATTTCTAACGGTGACCAATGCTGATGCTTAATCAGATACTTAATGAGTTTTTCATTAGTTTCTTGATTCATTTGATTACTAGGATTACTCACCCTGGCACAAAAGGCAATAAGATCTTGAACGTCATTTAAATCTTGTTTAAACTCTGTTGTTGCTTTTGAATAACTTACTAAATTAACTGATGACAATATAGTTTCTCCTTTTAATATGTCGATACAATTTTATCTGCGATGCCATACTTGACTGCTTCTTTGGCACTTAACCATTTATCTTCTGGTGGCAATAAGATTTCTCTAATTTTCTTTTCACTTAACCCTGTACATTTTTTATAATGTTCAATCATACGTACTGTGCTTAATTCAAATTCACGTACTCTCGCAAACAGTTCGTGTTCTTTACCTGCAGATCCCCAACTGTATTGATGTGAAAGAATACTTGTATTTGGTGTTATTACTCTACGACCTTTTGTACCACTCATAAATGTTAGTAGTCCACAACTTGCAATCATTCCTAGTCCTACAGTTTTTACAGGAATAGCCGATCCTTTCATTGTATCAATTAATGCAAAAGCACTATGCACTTCTCCACCAGGACTATTAATAACTAATGTGATTTCTTTTGGTCTTTCGTTTTGTGATAGTAAATTTTTTTCAATAATTGTATTAATTACAGGCTTTGTAGTCGTGCTATCAAAGTGATCGCTAAAGTAAATTATACCTGATTCATACATCCGTTGTCCGGGTAGCATCGGTGGTTTGTTTGGTTGTTGCTGTTGTGTAGTCTTTCTTTTTTTCGTATCAATTTGCATTCTGTATTCCTATTTTTTTGTATACCTGTATTTTTGCTTTGTTGTTAATTGCACTATCAATCACTGATTTTAAAGTATATAAGCGACCGTAATGTTTGACTGCGTCTGCACAGTCTTTTATATTATTTTCCCACTCAGGAAAACTTACCATCCAGTTATTTTCTAAAGCAACATCAATGAGGTTACTTCCTGATTTATCTCTATCTGGACAAACTATTACTACCTTCTGAGTAGAATTAATTAAATCAATTTGACCTTGTGTTAGTTTGTTACCTAAAGAGCTAACAGCATTAATGGCTATAGCATCTAACACACCTTCAGTTATTATAACATACTTTCTATCTCTTTGCAAATGATCAAAGTTAAAAATATAACCCGGCTGTACATCACTATAATACTTTGGTACATTTTGTACATCTTCAATCAATCTTGATGTATAACCAACTAATTTCTTATCAGCATAAAAAGGTATGATTGCTCTACGATTCATTTTCATATATGGGTCTGAACTCCAATAAAAGTTCTTATAAAAATCTAATTCTCTATCCATTAAATATTTGTAAACAAATAAAGCATCGCTGGGTGGGTTTGGTTGTTTAATCACATCAGCTAATACTTGTGAATTTTTTGGTAATGTTTTTGTTTTAAAATCAATAACACTATCATATTTTTTTGTAACTTCTATATCTGCATCTTTTAGTTTCATTGCTTCAAACTGAAGCTCTTTTACTGCGTGGTCGCTAACCCCAATTTCAAGTAGTAGAGTTTGCATCTTTCTTCCAAGCAATCTTCCAGGCTGGAACGATGCTTTGTATCCACAATTAAAGCAGTGGTAACTTGCTACATCACTGAACTTAAATCCGCCTCTATGTCTTTTATCTGGTCTAGTATGACCATTTTTAGTACACATTGGACAGTTTATAGTATTCCAACCACTAGGAGTTTTTTTAACTCTACCGGCTACAGCTGTCATAATTGTGTTTTGTAAATTCATATTACTATTGTATACGAATTTAACTAAAAAGTCAATGATTATGCACGGTAGCTCATTGCACCAATTTCTTTATAGTCTAATCTAAATCTCGATGTTTCGTTTTCATCGGTATGGGCTTTATAAATTTCATCAACAACAGTGTAAAAATTAACTTTATAATTTTCTGCATATCTCCAAAGCGATTGATTTAAATCAGAACAGGCTTTGTTTATTAGCTGGAACGATTCGGACACCTCACGTGACTTATTAAATATTCCTTCACTGATAAGCATATTACCTAGTTGTGTTACAGATGGAGGTATTATGTGTATGTCTTTTTTAATCAAGTGGTTTGCCATTGATTCTGTAATGATACTGTTACCAAATAATAGAACTACTTTTGGATTAATTTTTTCAATCTTTCTTATTTCTTCCCAATCTATAAAGTTATTAGTAATATACACATCAGGGTTTCCAAAAGTTGGTTCAATTATTTGTTTCAACATTTCTTCGAAATGAGATAAATTTTTACCATTAACTAAAAAAGTTTTTAGCTCTTTTGTTTTCACAGCAGTTAGTGTTGCTATAAACATACTAACGTAATCAGCTTCTTGCACTGGTAATGTATCATCCCAAAATTCTGAAACGTTTAGTTGCTGTAAGTGTTCGAACTCATAATTATCTCTTAAACTGCTAGAAGGATAGTGAGACCATTTATTCTTAACTGATAATTTACGTATGAATTCAACTAGATGTTTTTCTGGTACTTTACCAGCTTCTCCAAAATCGTCTGCTATAAAAACTAAACCAACTGGAAATTCTTTTCCTGATATAATCTGTCTAGTCTTTTCTTCTTTGTAATGCTCTCTGTAATCTTCTTCGAATTCTTTTTCAGTTTTAAATTTACCAAAGACAACTCTTCTTGCCACCCGTTGATCTTCACTAGATACTATTATGCACCTTTTTTCTGTTGGTAATATTTGTTTATAGTCTTCTTGATACATTTTAATATTATTAATTTCTTAATAACATCTTATCAAACGTTCCTGAGTTTCCAGCATCTAATGTATATCTTACTCTTATCCATTTAACATTTGATATAAAGAAATATGGAGTAGGACCTGTTACACCAGAATATGGAATATCAGTAACTGCCTGCCCATTCATCAATATTGGGAACCAATCACTATCATCAGAACTTGCAGTGTTATCTAAGTTTCCTTCAATCTGTACTTTACCAGTAAAATTTGTTGTGTAAACTGATACTGTATGATTTGATGCTGTTAGGTTCTGTGTGCTGGCACCTGATAAATTGTTACTAAAGTAATGTGTTGTTGAACCAACAACTCTTGCCATAAAAGTATCTACTACTTGAGTGGCTCTTGTTTTTGGTAAACCTGAATTCTTAATTTCTACAACTCCTTGTATGTCTCCTGCTCTATCTGTAAACACGGCACTTGACGTTTGAGTTGAGTCAACTGTATAAACTGTAAAGTTATAAAAACCTTCTCCTAGTTTGTACAGCTCATCTTGATTTATCTGTACATATGCTTCACCTCGTGTTGCATTTGTTACTGTCATTGTTTTACTAATCACAGTTTCAGAGCTTTCAATATCTGTTATGTTGAAATGTATAGTGAGACCAGTCAAGTTTTTAGGAATGTTATTATCTGTAACAACCTTAAAATTTGTCTTGTTATCTACACCATTATGTAGTATTATGTTTTTATCATACAAAGGCATACTGTTATTTAACTTCTCAGAGGTTGACAACGTATAAGTATTATTATAAACATATAAGATATAGGAATTTGACATACTAATATTTATGGATTACGCAGAATTACAAGAGAAGTTTCCGTTTTTAAGTTGCGTTAGGTACGCAAACAACGAATATGTGGGTATATTACAGAATCAAGATCAGTTTGTAACCACAATTTATGTATACGATAACTTAAAAACAACGGAATTAAAACAAGAATTCCTCGATTTTGGGGAAATTTGGTGGTGGGAAAGCAATAGAACCATACCAATTAACATATTTTTAAGCAAAGAATTTTCTAAATTTAGAGATTCATTAAAATCATTTACTACTAAAGATGTAGAAATAGTGTTTGGACCAACTACGAGTCTAAATAATGTAATGAAAAAAAGAATTATTAGAAGAAATATTAGTTTAATTAAAAAGACTACTTCAACGTAGAGCTATTAGCTTGTTCAACTAACAAATTTAATTGTAATACTATTGCCAACGCATAGCCAATTGCGTGACTTTTCTTAAAGAAGTATGTACCGTCTGTGGGTTTTTTCCAAACACTTTCATTAATGTTGTCCCAATTCTGTTTAGCCAAGTGTCTTTTAGCTGGTCTAATTATTGCTAATACCGATGCTAACTGCTCAACTGACTTTGGCTTCAACGTGTTGACTATATCAAAATGATTGTGTATATGAAACAATGTGTCAACAATCTGACGTTCTTCTAGTAGAGACCAATCTGGTTCTTTTGATACTAATTCAACTAAATGTTTTTCATCTTTGACATTTTCGTATACTCCAACATTTAATATATCTAGCTTAAAGTATCCTCTGTCTTCGGCTTCGCGATAATCAATACTAGATACGTTACTCAATGGTTCAACTGGTATATCTGTTACATATACTCCAGTGTTATGCTTTTTAATTTGATCATCTTTAACAATGCCAGCTGGAATATGCTTGATTAACTTTAATAAATCATTTCTATCTTTTGTATCTATGTCTATATCAGTTTTTGCAATATTATTCATTGTAAAGTTTAGTCCACTCTTTTTCGTTTATTTTTTTTGTTCTTTTATCATATTCAGCGATATGTTCTTCTACTCTGTTCTTTAACGAACCTTGATATATTTCTAGTTGTCGAACCCTTGCATCTAAATTACTGAACTGATCTATCATACCAGATAGTGTATCAATATTTTGTTTAAATGCTTCTGTCTCGGCCAATTGGATCATTACTTCTAGTTCAGCTAACTGTTTTTTCATTTCAATATTATTACTATTTTTTATAGTAATACTAGTTGCTATAGCTCGTATATCAGTTCTATCCATCATTTATATGCCGGCCGCTTTTGTTATTTGTATTACAAATTTTACATCATCTGGACTTTCTTCAAATCGTTTACTCCAGGAATTCGGAGATACGTACTCTTCGATCATAATCATTTGTTCCTGTGTTAACGACTCCATTAGTCTAATGCCACCCTTACTATTGTAAAGTAACCAAGGTGATAACTTACCAGATCGAATCATATGCACTGCTCTTGGTGTGCTAACTTCTGTGAAAAAGTTTAACCAATCTGTACTATTATCTTCTGCCCATTGTTTGATTGTCAAGATAGTTCTTTCAACTGCTCTATCTACACTTTCTCTAACATTGAATTCTTTTATATACGATTCATAGACTTCATCAGATGCCCATTTGTCAATTCTAACTCGTTGTTTTAATAACCATTCAATATATTTTTCAACATTAGAAACATAAACACCTAAGATATAGTTTGCAAATTTTACAAAAGCTAGATAATACTTACTAGTCATAAACTCATCATAAGTCTTTTCATTCTTCATATTCGTTGATGTGCTTCTCCAAAAGTGCTGGAAACACCTAAATGCTAATTGTACATTTTTTTCATTGCGGTTATTCCATCTTCTCTTTGGTTCACATAAATGTGTTATTAGTGTTTTTTCACTACCAAACGACTTTTTACAAAATTTACATTCATAACTCATTTTATAACCTTTGTATGAACTTCTTTAGTTCTTTGTCTTGTACATTGTTGGGTATTTCATTTTTGTAAAATATTTTGTAACTATCACTTCCATACTTTCCTATGCCGTGTAAATCACTTGCTTCTTTGCCATCCCATTCAAGAAACTCTTTACTCATTCGTCTTAATCTTTTTGCTCTTACTGACCACATTCCTAACGGCTTCAGCATCTTTTCTTGGGTCTTTAGACGCCCACGCAAGTACGCTCGTGGGTCAGGATATCTTTTAAACAGTTTGGGTAGCAGTTCTTTTACTTGCTTCCTGTACGTTAAATTTAAGCACATCACACCAACCATATGTTGCCATTTACTTTTGACTTGTTGCTGTACCATTAGCTGTTCTATCATTTGATTAACACTTTAATTTCTTTATCGTCTAGTCCTGCCGACTTGGCTAGTTGCTTTATTTCTTTTTTATCTAGAATTGATAACAATACCTCAATCTCATCATTTTTATAATTTGGATAACAGCCTTTTACAAACTCAAATAGTTTTGTTTTCTTGCCTTTTCCTTTAGGTGCTTTAATCCAAGGATGAAATTGTTTTTGTCCTGCTCCACATAAACAAAGTAATTTCCAAAATAACAAGCTATCACCTTCGTGTTTTTGCACTGTACTAAAATGTTTGTTACAAAATTCATTTACATTTTCAATATATGATTCTTTTAACATTTTAGTAGCTTTAACACTTGATGCAAATCTCATTGCAAGATATGGAGAGAATCCTTTTTTATCTTCACTGTCTAATTTCTCGTACCAGTCGTTGGTGCCCATATCTAAATTATATAACATTTGATTTAGGTTTATAGTGGGCTTTGCCATTATAAAAAATCTCCTGTATCAATAATATCTGGTATTTGATTTATTTCTTTTGCAAAAAATACACTAGGTGAATTTGGAGTTTCCAGTAATGGTGTTGTCATAATATGTCCGTGTTTTAGTTTCGGAAAATACCATTTTACTTCTTGGAAAACATTTACAATTTTAATTTCATATGATTCAGTCATTCTTGCTGTTAGTGGATTGATCACTAATGCTTCAAATCCTCTATCATTAATACTGGTTAACGGAATCATTTCACATTGTCCTAGTTCTTTTTCAATTACCATTATACTCCAATCTATAGGCATCTGAACTGTGTAAGGACCTATTTCCATTACCATACTCGGAGCATTAAACGTCTCCATAAAGATTAAAGGAATAAAGAAAAAATCAATATTCTGTTTGTTATTTGTATCTAATACACAGTATTGTATATCATCAACTAGTTCTGGTACTTTGTCTAAATTATAAGACGTATTGTCTGGTGTTAAAATTTTCATATAGTTACCTTGTTTATAGTATAAGGATAATTTGCTTCCTTATAAAACTTTTTCCTTGTAGTTAAATGACGTTTGGAAAACTTACAGTTAGAAGTTATATCCCATATCTGTACGTGATCTTTATCTTTAGCTTTTCTAATACCTCTACCAATACTCTGTATTACTCTTACAAAGCTCTTTCCAGGTTCTACAAGTATTAGATTAAATATTCTTGGTAAGTTTATGCCAACTGCCGCAACTCCGTATGTAGCTATCAATACCTTGTATTGTTCAGTAGCAACTTCATTGTATTCTTCTTGTCTTTCTTCCATTTTAGTTTTGCCTTGTATAAAAACACTATCAGGAATTAATTCTTTTAAAGCTTCTCCTGTTTTAATCCTATCAATTAATATAAGAGTATTTCCTCCGGTTCGTATTTCTTCAACTAGATTGCTAATAAATTGCATTCTATTTTGATTAGACGTTAAGTAGGACAGTTCTTCTTGATAATTTCTGAAGCTCTGTAGATCTTGTGTTTGTATTACATTAACGTGACATTGAGCTAACACGCCTCTTTCTTGTAATTCACTAGCACTCAATGAACTAATCACTTGTCCTAGTCCTGCTATTAAACTTGCTTTCTCAAATTCTTCTTTAGGTATTGTACCTGTTAGTCCCCAACGCATTGGCACACCTGCAAATGGTCCTGTTAATAACTGCTTCAACACATCTGCTTTTGCCATATGTACTTCGTCAACCATCACACATACTACGTCATCTAAAAACTCATCTATAGGAAATTCTGCATCATCTTTTTTGCTCTTCTTGTGTAAGACATTTAAACTCTGCCAAGTACAAATTGTATGTTTACGATTTAATTCTTTTCTTTCTCCATAGTAAACACCTACATCAAGTCCTAAATTAACGTAATCTTCTTCTGTTTGTGTTACTAAAGATTTGTTAGGAACAATTATTATTGTTCTACCATATGGCTGACACAACTTACTTAACGTTGCAGTAATGATTGTTTTACCAGCACCTGTGGCAATTTCTTGTAGGCATTGTGGATTAGCAATAAAGTCATTAATAACTTTAACTTGATAGTCACGCAATATAATAGGTTCACCGTGTTGTGGATGTCCTTTAGGCCAATTAATATGACTTAAATGATGTTCATCAACTTTGTCAAATTTAAAACTATATTCTTTTCTATCATCTTTGATTTCTATATCATAGCCTTGTTGTTCAATGATAGGAAGGATCTTGTCAATTAGATTAAGATAAGTTCTTCCTCCTATGTCACAGAAACGTACAAAGCCATCCCATCTTCCTAACTTATAAGCTGGTAGATGATAAGCATATGGAATAAAGTATTTTAGTTTATCAGAAACTTTACGTCTAGTAGAGACGTCTAGTCCTTCAATTCTAACATTCACTTCATCTTTGATATGTACGATTGCTTTTTGCATATTGTTATACTAACACAGTTTCTATTTTTTTGCAAATAATTCAGCATCGTCTAACCCTGCTACACGTAATTTGACAATATTATTAATCTGGAACTGTTTGGCATCAATAGCCTTCATTAAGCCTAAGTATTTGTTTCTTAATAAAGCAAACTCATTAATTATGTTGGCTGTATTAACAACTTCATCTTCACCATCGATGTATTTTTCAACATCTCTACTGGTCAATGCTCTTTGATAACTTTCTAGATATTTTTTGTAGTGCTTACTACGTATTTTTCTTATTTGTATATTAAGAAATTCTAATATTGCTTCTATTTCTTGTAACTGATTAAACCTATGCTCAACTATACCGGGTACTCTGGAAGCATTTTTTTCAATGTTACCAGCTAGACCACATTCAACTCTAGCTTCTTCTAGTTCAGCTTCGTAGAAGTTAATGCAATCTACTATCTTTGATAGATCGCTCGAAACTTGACCGTACCAACCTTGGGGCATTAATAGTCCTCATTGTTGTTAAAGTCATCGTTGTCATCTTCTTCCTCTTCACCGTAAAAGTCATTAATGGCGGCCTCTAAATATTGATCACCATCTTTGAGTTCTTCGAGCGATGCCTGATCTAGATGTAATTCATCAATTAAGATAGCATAGGCACGTGAGGCCTCAACTCTATCTTTTTGAGGAATATACTCGACTAGTTTCTGCCAAGCCTCAAGCAACATTATCGCCTCCTGCAGATTCTTCATCAGCTACTTCTCCTTTGGTTTCTTTGGTTTTATTTACCGAAGGTGTAACCTTAGGTGTATCTTGGAACTCTGCCATAACTAACTCTAGATTCTCACCAGTCCAGTTTTTTCTATATTCGAGATGTTCTTTGCCCATTCTGTCAATATACTTTAATCTGTTACCTTGTTTGACCAATATACCTTTTTTCTCAAACAAGTCAACTAATCCACTATAAGGATCCATTCCTTTTTCATAAGGAACTTTAACTTGCACACTTTCAAAAGGTTTATTAAATCTAGTTTTCATAACTTTGATTGCTGACCTAATACCCATTACATTGGTAATCTTGTTACCATCTTCATCTTCTTTTAGTTTTAGTTTTCTCATAGCTATCACAACCGAACTTGCATACACAAATCCTTGTCCTCCAGATATCTTATCATCTGGATCAAACATATCTTGCGATGCATATGTGTGGTTAGTTACTACTAATCCTATGCCGTGAGCACCAATTAAGTTTACAGTATTTCTAATAAGTGCAGTAAGAGATTTGGCTTTTCGACCCATATCACCTTTCATATCACCTCTTTCGAACTGGTCTCTATCTGTTGGCGTCAACAACATACCTAAACTATCTACTACGAATAAAACTTTTGGTTTTTCACCATCTGGCTTGTCTTCATAATCTTTTTTATAGTTCTGTATAAAGTCACTAATTATTTTAGCAACTTCGTCTACCATTGCAACTTGAATACGTAACATCTTTTCTGGTGCTGTATCTACTCCAAGTGCTTGTAACCAATCTTCGTGTAGTGCATTCTCACTGTCTATTGCTACACAAAAAATTCCTTGCTTCTGTGCATTTCTAATCAGATTACCAGATGCAATCAAACTCTTACCTGAGCCCGATTCTCCAGCGAACATTGTTACTCTACCTAGCGGTATTCCTTTATTGAAATCACCACTAATTAAATAATTTAAAGTGTAATTACCAGTATCAACCCACGTATCTGGATCTGATTCAAAGCCTACACTAATGCCTTGTATATTTTTTGTTAGACTGGTTCTAAACTTACTTACGTCAAATGGTCTTACCATAACTTCTCCTAATGTTAATGAGTGTGAACAATAATGCCCACACTCATAATTTAACTATTACTATTTGGTTGCTTGTCTACTTCTAATCATTGATAAAATATCATCTGCTGATACCTTACTTCCTTGACTAATTGCAGGCTCACTTGCTGTTGCTGTTACTGTTTCAGTAACTTCAACTTTTGCAGGTTCAGGAGTTGGTTGAACCGTTGGTGCTACCGGTGTTGCTACCGGTGTAGCTGTTGCTACAGGTGTTGTTTCTGCTACAGGTGTTGTAGCTTTTGCAACTGGTGTAGCTGGAGCTCTATTGCTTGATCCTACGTTTAAACCGGCCGGCTTATAGTATTGGCCAAATCTTTCTGGATCGTACAATTCACCATCAACTGATGCTTTAAACATTTCTTGGATTATATTAAGTTCTTCTGCAGAAGGTTTCTTCGGCATAAAATCACTTAAAGTATGCAAACCATATTGGTCAATTGCTGACCTTTCTGACTCACCCAATGATCTTGCTTTAAACGACCAAGTCGACGTCGAGTAATCAGCATACTGACCTTTTGTAGTTTTCGTTAATTTGAAATCTCTTCCTGATTCTACATCAGTTGGAAGATCTTCCATATCAGGATTCATTAATGCTGATCTGATAATGTTGAAGACTGAAGGATTAATTACAAATCTTCTAATTGGATTTTCTGGAGTTGTGTCCTCATCTAATGTAGAGTTGACCACAAACCCTTGGAAAATGTAACTTCTTTTTTTCCAATATTTTCTACCCATATCTTCTAGTGCAGGATCTTTAAACCAAGTTCTTACTTCTGCAAGTACTGGACAAGGTTCATTAAACATTTCCATACAAGGTACTTGTACTAGAGTCGGTTTAGTATCTGCCGCTCCTTTGATACCTGGAAATGGTAATTTGATCATTGCTCTTTCTACCCAAAAGAACGTGTTGTTCTCATCTGAGTCAGGTAGAAATCTTATTGTTGAGGTTGTTCCTTCTGGGATATTCCAAAATGGAAATATTGCGTTGTCTGAAACTGTTCCCCCACCTGAGGTTTTCTTTTCTTGTTCCGCCAGTTTTGCACGGATTTCTTGTAGTGTTGCCATTGTTAGCCTCCTATTGCCTATGTTAGCATATGTTTGTTTATGTTTGCCTATGTTTGCCTGTTAGTAATTAATATTATTTCTAACATTAAATACAAGTATATTTATATTTTATCGATTTGTCAAGTACTTTTTTTATAAAAATATAGAAATCAATGGAAAAATACTTAAAACCATTGATTCCTATAGTTATTTTAATTTGATTTATCTTCCTGATACCCAATCTTGTTCTTCGTCTGTGTATGGCCACATATTAAATCCCTCCGCTATATTTCATAACATTTAGAATCATAACACCTGCAAGTATTGACATCATAAATGCCATAACAACAACTGTTGTGATCATATTTTTAAAATCCATTATTTTTCCTCTTTCACACTTAAAATTAAGGCTTTTGCTTGTTCGTGATATCCTTGGCGTGACAATTCAGCCGCCGCTCTGGCAGTGCCAATTTGTTCGCAGGCTTTGATTAACTTTGTAAAAAATTTATTTAATGTTTCGCATATTGAACAGTAGTATAGTGTTATTGTACTCATTTTTTATTCCTTAATTCTATTTTTGTTAGTTAGTTTTGGTAAGATGTGGTAATACGCATATTGCCATTCTTTACCGTACTCTGTTTTAGCCCACTGTATCATCTGATCTTCTGAAACACTTTTGCTTCTAAAGATTTCCGCAAGATGAGCCCATATGAAATTTTTCATATTTTATCTCCTTTAATAATTTAGATGCTTGAGGAAAGCAATACCCTGGTCTTTTCCAGTGTCAGTAGTCTTTGCTACCGTCAGTCTTTTTAAAGCATAGCCAATGCTCTAGTCTTTCCTAGTGCCACTCTTTTTTTCTGAGCCGAGGTCGCTCTTGAATAAAAAAACTGTTTTCTTACTCAATCTTATTTATAAAATATACTATAATAGTGTGGGGTAGGTCAACGTATTTTTTTGCAAGGCTGTCTTGCGTATTTGTAATGGATCGGGATGTTTGTGATTTGATTGATTATAGTTTGTAACTAATCAACTCTTTTATTCTTGCAAGTTGTGGAGTTGTTTGAGTTTGTGGATCAATCGCTTCTTGTGTTGATTCACCTGCCATATCAGCCATTGCTAGTTCACGTTGCATAGCACTTAAACCTTCTTTTTCAAGTCTTGCAATGTAATCTGCTACAGTTGATTTTGCGTATGAATCATCTTGCATATCGTGAAGTTTTTGTAAATCAGCTTTTGCTTGTTCATCACTTGATGCATCTGATATAATGGATTCTGCTTCGCCCATTGCTATGTCAAAATCATTTCCGCCTTCTGCAACTTCTTCTTCTGACTGTATACCAGCATTCTTTTTCATAATGTCAAGTTCACTAGCTTCTGCTATTCCGTAATCGTCTTTTAGTTCATCCATTAAACGCATTTCTATGTCTTCCATATTATCCTTTGGATGTAATCCGTGATCGGCCATAATATCATTCATTTTATCGTGTAAGTATGAAAACAATTCATCATTTTTGTAGTCGCTAGTAAGATCATACAGCTCACTAAAATCTTCTTGTTGTGCAATTGGTTTTAAGATATTTGCATACTTGTTTTTTAATGCATCTCTTCTAGCATCGCCTTCTGCATCTTCTTCAACTGCTTCTTGTGAGTTGTCCATAGATTTTTTAATTGCTTTGTCTTTAGCCGCCATATAATCCGTTGAGTCTATTTTGCCGTCATCATTATGATCTTGAGCTTTTGCTTCTACTTCCATTGATTCATCTTTTTTCTTTTGTTCTTGAAACTCTTTTGCCATCTTCGCATACTCGTCTGCTGTTAACTCTCTTGGTGTCTTGTTATGAGTATCTTTTAACCAAGCTGTGAAATTTGTTTTTGGTTCTTCTTCTTCGTTTGTAGCTATTACAGTTGGAGAAAACATACCTAACATCTGGTTAAAGTTTTCATTCATCTCTGCAAGTTCAGGTAATTCTGATTCTCTAACTTCTGATTCATCAGTTCCTGTCATCTTTGCTGTTGCTACTTGATCAGTTTTTTCTGTTTCAACTTGTTTGATAAGAGCTTTTACTTTTGCATCATCTAGCACTTTCATAATAACTTGTATGTCATCTTTTCTGTATGGTGCCATATCACCGGCTTTCTCAGCCGCTTCACCGCCTGCAGGTTCTTTATCTGAACCTTGTAATTTTGCCGCCATTCTATCAAGGTATATGCTTATCTCATCATCTTTTACAAGTTTACCTACTAGGTTTAATCTTGCCGCAATTTTTGTTCTGTCGTTGATGAAACGTATTGGCATATCTGTAATGTCAATTGGTTTAGGTGGCATCATCTCAATTGGTTGAGCTAATTTAGTTTGTACTGCAATTCTTAATTTATCTAAAGTATTCTCTTCTTCGTGTATTTCATTTATCATTGGAATTAACTCCTGAATTCTGTTATCCACATTAGTTACTGTGAATTTTTCTTTCATACTATTAATTGCATCTGGAGTTACTTCTGCATTTACTTTTGCTACGAAGTTTTCAGTATATTTCTTATAACCTTCCACTGATGTAATTCTTTTAATCATTTCTCTTAATCTATCTTGCCTTACTAACATACTGCCCATTACTGATGCCGCTTGTTCTTGTACAGCTGGAGATCTTCTCATAATAGTTAAGACTTCTCTAATCTTGCTTAACTGTTCACTCATATTAATAACAGACTGTCCAACTTCATCGTATGGTGTTCCGCCTGACTGTACGTGACGAGTCATTGCTCTTGCACCGTTTAAATGAATAAAAGGATATTTAAATCTTTCACCGTCTGCGTTCTCAATATATAATGCCGAAATGTTTCTTGATCTTGAACCAGGAACTTCTTCGTCAATTGACTTACGGTGTTTGATTAATAATTTTGCGTCTTCTAGCTTTTGTGAACTAGTTTTTACTGTTCCAACTAGACCGCTAAGGCTTTCTGTTTGTATGTTGTCTGTCATAGTATTTGTATTTAACCTAAATGCATAATTTTTGGGCTTTATTTCTCTACCAAATTCTCTTAAATCAAAGTCTAATAGACTAGTTTTTGATAAATTTCTTAATAAATCCACTATTTTTTGTATATCATTAATATCTGACGGGCCTTTATGCATCTTAATCTCTCCATTTTTATCGTCTAAGTTGACCATAATGTTAGGATTCTGCACATAAAAGAACCTCGCTTGTTCAGGATTAGCTACTTCGCTACCTTCCTGGTTATCAAACATCTTCAAAGATAACCCAGAGCCTTTTAATACTCTAAATATTTTTTCCGCTACTGATTGATAATTCACTGCCATAGTATTATTTATACGTTTCTATATAATCATTGGCATTGGAGTATTACCAAGTGTATCATCATCTATATCATCACCTACACCTAGACTTTGTTCAAATATCGGATCATATTTTGTAAGGTATTGAATTATTCTACAACATAACAATGTTGCTGAAACTAGATCGTCATTTTCTCCTACTTTCGCTGAATAGGTATTACCACGTGCTACAAATAATTTTAATTCTCTAATTAAGTTTCTACTATTGAGAACCATTTTGCCTGTTTCAACATAATGTTTCAATTTAGTACAAGCTGTAATTTTAGCTTTGTGTGTAGTATTGTACCCTTTACGTTTGTGGGCATCTCGTCTTTGTGTACCAGCACGTCTGGGCTCGTGTAAAAAGAATCCAGGAAATCTTGATTCATCCATTTCTTCAATAGATATAATCGCACCTTCACCTAATGCATTGTTCTCAACAGTCCAATATATTTCCGGAGCAGGTGTTCCTTGCTCAATCAATGACTCATTGAGGTCTTTTAAAATTCCTAGCAGTGTTCTTACTTGTCCTTGGATTGGAGTTTTATTATGTTGCCATTCAGCAACTTGTTTTAATTCTGGAACACTATAAACTTGTATCGCCGCAAAATCTCCTCCTGTACCTAAACTCGGATCAAGTGCCGCAACATATGTTTGGCCTTTCTTGGGTTTTTCATACCAACGTACTTGCCCTGTCTTGTATAAAGGATCTTTACCTGCTATTGATACTAATTTTAATCCATCAATTAATGTTTCATCAAATGCAATAAATTCACAGTCGTGTTCACGTCTAAATCGTTCTTCTCCAATTCTTGCTCTTTCATCTTTAGCCCATTGTTCATCTCTATCTGGGTGTTCTGACCAGTGTACACCAATAGCTCTGAATCCGTTTATGCCAGTACCATCTCTTGTTGGTTGGCCATACTCATCGACTTTTTTATTAGCACCCCTCCATAGGCCTGCAAACACATCGTCATCATTGTTTGGTGTTGATGTTATAATACACTTACCACCTGTTGACAACGTTGGAGATAGTGAAGTCCAAAATTCTTGTGCTTTGTTTTGGGGTTCCACAAATGCAAACTCATCCATATAAACTAAAGATATAGACATACCACGTCCTGTTGTTTCAGTGGTCGTCTGTGCTATAATCCTTGAGCCATTGTCAAAATCCATCGAGCCTTTATTGTAACTAGTCACACCACATCTAATATGATCCGGACATTCTTCATATGCAAATCTTACACGTTGCATAATGTCTTGTGCACCTTGATATTTGTGTGCCGCAATTAATATTAATACATCAGGATTAAACATAGCATACCATAATAGATAGCCTGCCGCACAGGTTGTCTTACCTGTCTGTCTGGCACACATTGCTATTGCAAATCTATTACGGTTGTAAGTATCTAATAATCTTGTTTGGAACTCATAAGGTTCGAATTTTAATCTACCTCTAGTAGGATGTTGTATCCACATAAAGTTTTTCATAAAATACAAATACCCTATGTCCTTGTCTGCAGATTTCTTTAAATCTAATAATTTTTTATCATCATACTTAGATTTTGAATATGCTTTTTTTGTGAGATTGCCTTCTAAACTTTTTCTAACCATACTAGTATTTATGTGCGTATTTAATGATTGCTGATAAACGACAGTATTTGTACCTTATTTTCATTAGTTGTACATACATTAATAAAGTTTGTCAAGAAATCAAAATGGTTTCTAAGGTCTAAAAATAACTTATCGTTTAAACGATCACGTGCTAGATCGTAACTAGTCTTGCCGATGTTAGAAAAATACTCTTGTGATAATCCTTTTCTGTTTCCATACCCTGGAAACACACCAACTGTAAACAGACAAGTGTCACCTAATTGTTTGGCTCTAAATCCATATGGCCTATCTAATTGTAGATAGCTTTCTGCAAAACTGTCTTGAGGTAAGAAACTTGTTTTGTCAATGTGAGAAGCAAGTAGCATTGTAACATATGTCTCGATCTCGAAAGGTAAATCGTACCCGTGTTTGTCTTGTGTTTCTTTTACAATCGTATAAAAAACGGAGTGATAACTCTCTTGCATTAAAATATTTACACTTAAAATATTTTCAGTTAACAGATGTGTTTTAGTTTTTTTTATGCTGTAAATACTATTAGGGGGAACATTAATGGACTGGCTTAACAACTTTAATATATGGGTCGAAGAATCTTTTACTTTTGCTGGTAAAAAGAAGATAGTAAAAGACAGATGGAGATTTTTCAAAAAAAGAGCTCCCAAGGTTCCGGACTATACTTGTCCAATTATAGATGACGTTCTAGATACATTAAGTTCAGACCCGCAAATGTCAGCTAAATTATTTCGTAAAATAAAAACTAAAATGGAAAGACTGCGAAGACAAAATGACAAGTTAAGAGAGTCAGGTGTATACTGGTATGGTATTTGCAAAAAAAATTTAACAGATAAAAACGACGACTAGTGTATTAGACAATTTATATAGTGTATGTGTATTAGACAACTTATATAAATGAATAATTTACAAATGTATTAGTAAAATTTTTATTACGTCTTCGGTCAATTTCTTGGAAAAACTTTGAACAATCATTCAACCTGTTGTTCATTTCACGTTTGCCTAACTGGGTTTCCACAAAGTAATTCCTCAGCCTTGTGACATAGTTTAGCTCATTTGGCTCAGTGTCTGGTTGCTCACTCACATACTTGACCACTTCATCGAATTTAGCTATCCAGAAGTCTGTTTTTGGTAAGGTAAGCACGTTTAGAAAACTAGGACTGTGCAGTATGCTGACTCCGTATGTAACACCGCTGTAAGCACGTTTTAAGCTGTATACATCCGTCAACAACTGCTTCTGGGTGTCTATGCTTAACATATTAGCAGTCACCATTATATGCAAGGATATGCCGGTTTTAAGCACCATTTTACTGTGCTCTAACCAATGCTTGTAGTTCATTCCTTCTCTTATGTATTCGGCTTGTTCTCCATAACAATCACAGCTGGTGTGTATCTGTACATCTTTGACACAACCTTGTTTTTTTAACTTGGCCAATCTCATTGATGCATCTATTATTATCTCAGCTGATATGGAGAGGTTGCTGTTTATCTCAAGACGCAGATGTGGTTGAGGATCTTTCTCTAGGTCATCCAGCAGTTTGAAAGTGTTCTTGTTCAACAGAGGCTCCCCACCTGTTATTCTCAAAACCTGCAGAGTTTTCTTTAGCTCAGGCCACCATTTCCACCAGGCTTCGACATAAGGATTCACTTCTCTATTCAAGTAAGGTACCCTGTCTGTTTCTTTGATCCATTCTAGATTGTTGTAGCTGTCCTTGGTAGGATATGCTCCTTGGTGCTTGACTTCACTCCACCATTCACTGCTGAACACAGGGCTACAGTACACACATTTCATATTGCATACGTTACCGAAACTGACTTCAACCTGTGCTGGATTGGTGTTTATGTGCCAGGGTTGCGACTTGACTTTGTCTATGTAAGGCATCGCCCAAGTGCTGTTGCTGGACTTCTTTATCCTGTCGCTGTAGTGCTTGCCTTTGCTGTCTTCCACTTTCCAGCAGTAGCTACATTCTTCAGGACGTTTGCCTTCCAACATCAACTTACGTTGTTGCTTCTTGTATTCTGTGTTGTGCAGGGCACTGGGATTGTCTTTGATTTCTTCTAATGGAATTTTATGCGTCTGTGGATGGTGACAACTGTGTGTATGTCCATTCTGTAAATGTATTGTGACCTGTTGCCATTTGGCCAAGCAAAAAGATGGAGATACCGAGTCTAATTTCTTTTTTGTTTTTTCAAACTTTTCCATTCATTTTAAATTAAACGTCGACGCCTGCCGCTCGTGAAATATCTAATGCTGTTTTCTTGAGTGCCTGTCCAAATCCACCTACTCTTCTTTTAGTGGCCAGTTTGGCTAGTATTTCTAATATAACTTTTTTAGTTATTAACAGCACAGTGATGTCATCGGGTGTGCTTACTAACTCTTCTAAATCAGAAAATGCATCACCTGAAGGTATCGCGGACAAAGATTGTTTAATACTTTCAATATTAGCTTTAGATACAAGGTCTTGTACCACTTGAGGTGTATACTTGACTATCCCTTTGAGGCCAACGTTTTTAACTTTTGCTACTAGATCATCAACATCGCCTGTTGCTACGATCTTACCGTACTCGGCTCTACTTCTTCCAATCCTGAAAGTAGTAGCAACTGCTTGTTGAAATATTGGACTTTGTGTTAAGTCTTGAGCAGATAATGGTGCTGATAAATTTTTGATTATAGCGCCGTGTTCACGTGCTATTGATTGTAGGATCTTAGGATCTACTGCTTCTTCTAGTCCTGGTTTTTTAGTCTTTTTTTTTCTACGTCGCTGTCTGCAATAAACTGGTCGTATTCTTCTTTAAGTTTTACGAAACGTGATTCTACTTCTTCGTTAACTTCTTCAGTTTGGTTGCTTTCATCTGCTAAACCGTTGTCTCCGTGTCTAGCTGGAACATATTTAAACTTCTTGGCTTTTTTAACTGATGTTGAAAAATCGTCTTGTTTAAAATGGCCCGGACCTGTAGGAAAATATTGTTCATTGTCTTCCATCATTGATACCTCTGCGTGTAAGTCGTCTTGTTTAAGAGCATTTTCAACTTCGTGTTGTGTTGCTGTAGTAACAACGTTGACTGCTCCTCTATTAAATTCGTTCTGATCAACTGATGCGTCTTTAATTCCACTTTGTTTTAAAGCAAACTCAATCGATGGTGCAATTGATCTATCATCGTCAAGATCAAAGTCTCCTAAATCATCAACTACTATGTTATATGTTTGTGCTTTAGGTTCCATAATTATTTCTTCATTGACTTTCTGTTATCTTTTGATAACGGTGACTTCGTTGTAGAATCTTCAACTGCTTTAGTGTCTGCTTTTGCAGTATCTGTTTTTGCTTTAACACTCAACGGTCCTTCAACTTCTACTCCAGCTCTTTCAGGATCTTGTTCTCTGTTGTCTTGTAAAGTCTTTAAAAAATTCTCTTTGTGTTTTTCACCAAAGTTTTCGCCTTTGTCATCACCTGCTTCTTCTGGTGTGTATTCTTGGCCTATTTTTGGTTCGTAATCTTCTTGGTCAGCAGTGTTTCTTTTGATTTCTGCTTCTTGCTCTAATTCTAATGGATCATTTTCACCTTTGACTACAATGTAATCATAAGGGATGCCTGTTTTGTCAGATAAGTTTCTTCTTAACGTTTCAAAACTTACTGGCATTCTAACTACTGCATCAATAATATAAACTTCTCTATTTCTAATTTTAGTTCCAAAATCAAGTGGGTGTTCTTGCATAATAGTCTTTTGTGGATTACCAAAACTTACTACATCATATCTTTGCATTTCAGCTTCAATATTGTCTGCCATTGCATCAGATACTTCAGTTGCTAGTTTAATTCTTACTGGAATTTCTTTTACAGCTTCCGCTAGATAGTGTTTAAATGTCTTCATACAATTATTTATCCTTTTCTTTAGGTTCTTCCTCGTTTTTACTTACCTTATCGATGAGTTGATCTAGTAGTTTATTACGATCACCTATGACAAAACCTTCGCCATCTATAATATCATCGTTACCTGTTCCACGAGTTTCTTGCTGATCTACACGTTGTTTCTTAAGCTGTAGCTCAATCATACGCAATTTCTTGTCAGCTTTGGCGTTTTTTGCATCTATGGCATTTCTCATCATTGTCTGTGCCACTTCAAAAAACTTACCTGCGTGTCTGGCCTCAGAATTCATACCTAAATCCATTAATTCTTTGAAACTGTTCATTGCATCAGTGGCATACCCGTCCATATCCTTGTCGTGTGTTTCTAAGTCTTTTACTTGAGGTAGTGCTTTATCAATCTTTTGTGCAACTGACAGTGCTTTTTGTATATTATCTTGACTGTCATCATCAGTGTCTTTGTCGTTTAGTTCTTCTATTGCTTCGTACTCTGACGTTGGCGAAGATAACGTATTTTCTTCAACGTGTTTATCTATTTTTTCCATTGCATCTTCCATACTAGGTAGATCAAATGTTTCTTCGAGTTTCTTATTCATATCCTAATTATAACACCTTTTTTATTAAGAGCAAGAGATTTTTACTTTATCTTGTATATGGAATCTTCATTTATTACTCTGAATTTCATTCCTTTACGTTTTGCCCATTCACCAGCCGCCAACCACTTTGCTCTATTTAACAGTATAGTAGCCTTTTGGTGACTTGTTTTTGCCTTTTCTAGTATTGTTTGATTCTTAGGTTTTATTTCAACTAACTCAGCAATTCTATTTCCTGTTTTATTTTTATAAACCATAATAAAATCTGGAACGTAATGAGTATATTTTCCAGTTAATGGATTCCTATATGGAATTCTTACTGGTTCACTGGCCCAACTTAATATAGCTGGGTGGTTATCACACATTCTCATAAAGGTCAGCTCCCAACCAGATCGATATCGAGGTAATCTAGTACCTGCGTACTTCTGGGGATTTTTTGGTTCGTATGTGCCTTGATGATATTTACTCATACAAGTATTTACTATTGAATTATATGTCTACCGATAAACGTGTTAGGAGTCTGTTCTACTGCTCTTGCAATTTGACTTGTACTAGGTCGATAATTGTTTAATAGTGTTATTCCTAGATCACTGAATGATATCTCTGTATCATTCTTTAAAAATAGATCCTCGAAGTTTGTTTCAAACTTCTTCATTGCATCTAAACAAAGCAATGTATATGCATCAACTAATCTTTCACTGTTAACGTGTTTTTCAAATATGCCTTTGATTATCTCATATCGAGGACCATTTATTGATTCTCTAACTGTACTATCAATATTTTCTAATACTGCTGTTGTGAGATTAACTTGCTGACTGTTTAAAGGTCCGCCTGTAAACGAGTTTGATATTGATCCAAATCTACTAATGACTTGTCTAATACCACCTACACTTTCAAGTAATTTTGTACTGTTTCTTTTATTGCTCATTATTATAACAACCTTTTTCCGAGGCTAGTGCCTGCGATTGTTGACTTCGTGGCTGAGAATAAGTCTGCACCTCCACCTTTTAAAAGTTTTCCACCTACGGAACGTACTTTTTCTCCAATCTTTTCTTTACCATTGGCTAACTTCATTTTTGATGCATCTGCACCTCCACCTATATTAGGTGGCCCAAATGGTGATAACTCAGAAGTTGTGTCATTGACACCACCCTTTTCATCTTTTTTAGTAATCTTAGGACTGTCGCCTGGCGGTGCTTCCATTGATATACTATCATCAAAGTCAACTGTGCTTGACATCATACCTGGAATTAGTTCTCCGCCGTCACCTTCTGCTATAGGTACGTTGGTCTCTTCAAAAAGTAAATTCTCGAATTGAAATGCTAAATTTATGTTAACTGGTTGAGAAGCAGAATAATCAAATTGATCCATATCCATTCTAGCAAGTCTAGGATGAATTATTCTAGTCTTACTATATGTTCCACCTGATACTTGGTAGAAGTCAATACTTTTTAGTAGTCTGTGTGAATCAATACCGTGTGATCTCATTCCATAATGATGAGTTTCTTTGAACCTATCACTATTTAAAAGTACTGATTGCAAATAGTTGTGCTTTTCATCGTGCTCTTTGTTGCTAGGGGACTCTTTGTAAAGTCTTGCATTTTTAAATTCAAATTCATATAAAGTTCTTGCAAACTTCATTCCTAATCCGTCAACTGTGTCGTACATTCTCACTGTTACTGGATCGTAATCAACTTTTCTATTGATTACTCTTTTTCTGTTATACTGATTTATAACATCTTGCTGTACTGTGAATTTTGGTGCGTCAAACGTGTTGCAAAGGAAATGTAACCTATCTCTAAATTCTTTGAGATAACTTAATCTTTCTTCTAGAAATTCATCCGCCGCGAATGGGTACAGGTTATATGCTAGGACAAACTGATGTTGTTGCCTAGGGGTTGACTGTACGTCTGAGCCGCTCGTATAAAGTTGAGCGGCCCTATTTGCTGGTTTTAAAACTATACCTGACATCTATTAAGTTATAGACTAATATTATACTGTTGTACCACCAAGACCGACTGATATTAGAGGAAATATAGTATCACTAGGTGCTTGATGTATCGCATTATCGTATTTGATTGTTAGGATAATTTGTACTGGTTCTGACACTGCATAATCACCGTCTGAGTAATCAACATTCTGTAAGAAACAACCTTCAACGTCCCACTGTTCTAATTCAGCATTATTCGAACCGTCTAAGACTTCAATCTTAGTACCGAACTTATAATTTGAACCAGCTACAGCTGATGTTTGTTCAAAGTGATTCATTTGTTTCTGAACTTGTTGACCTACAAGTTTAGAAATATTGTTGTTGATATCATCACGCATAGTAATAGTAATTGCTTCCCAAGTGTGTTTACCTTGCATATATGCAATTGAGTTGTACGAATGAATTGGTACTTCCTCGTGTGACACCTTAGGTCGTGTTACTGACATTACTTGTTGTGTTAGTTGCAATGGAGATGCGCCTAGGTTACCAAAGTTAGTAAATCTTACTCTAAATCTATATTTTAATTTAGGTTGTAAGATACCACCTCTACCTGTTGCTCCGTCGATTGGTACACCGAATTTTGAAAGTGTTGCCATTGTCTACTTCTCCTTATAATTTATTTACTCTTTACTAGCTTTTTATATGTTACAAAAAAATTTGTAAAGGCTTTATAAAGGGATAGTTGCCTACCCCCTTATTATTAACTCGTTAAACTTTCACCTGTGTTTTTAATACGAAGTGGAATGTATATGAACTCAATTGCTTTTACTGGTTGTATTGCAATATCAATCCATAATTCATTCTTATCGATTCTAGCACCTGTGTTATTTGTTTCATCACAGACTACAAGGAAATCATATAATGCTCTTTTTGACATTAAATCTTCCATAAATCTGTTAAATGTATCTACGACTTGATCCCTTGTTACTCTATCATTTGGTTCAAACAAGAAAGGTTTCGCTAACAAGTCTAATTGATATCTCATATGCACAATTAATCTTGCTACGTTGATTCTATCCAAAGCTGACGCTGTTGGTTGTAGAGTCTTTTGCCCGAACACAATTAAACCCCTGTTTGGGATAAACGCAATAGGGTTTACCTTGTTTGCGTACATTGTGTCTCTTTGACCTTCTGATAATGTAACTGCTTGGAATTCACCTTCGCCTGTTATATAACCTACTGAGGTTGCGTTATTAACTAAACCTCTCGTATAACCTGCTGGTGCAAACCAAGGGTAAGCAACTTGATCATTAAATGCCAATGTTCTTAAAGCAATGTGTGTTGCCGGAACAGTAACATTGTTACCTGATAAGTCTGATGTATAACCTGATGGGTAATAAACAGCCGCATATGGTGAAGCTGATAATAAACCATCTTCTCCGTTTGTCGGTGCGTTTGCTGTATTAGTCGCCCAGTTCTGTATAGCTGTGCCAGAAGCATTTAATCTAAATGGCGTATCACCAAGTACAAAGGCAGTTTGTTTTCTGTCTGTACTTAAAGTAATCATTTCATCTAACAGTTCAGGATAACCAGGAGCGGCTATCAAGTTAAAGAATCTTGATTCTGCTCTGATGTCTTCGTTTCCTTGTAAAGCGGCTTGCATCTTCGTAACAATAACTTGACGCTGTGCCATTCTACCCATATACGGTGAACCGTCTACTTTTAGACCTGATTCAGTTACCCAAGTGCTACCATTGTTCGTACCATCAAAAGTGTAATTCGTTATATATTTTTTAACATTATAACCACTTACTCTCATATTGAACAATAATATACCTGCTGGGTATACTGCTGGATCTGGTGCATCTGAATCAAAGTTCGTGTATGCTGAACCCCAATCCTGTGCATCTTCATCTGCTCCACCTGGATTACCTACTGCATCAGCAAATAGTACACCTTCATCAGTGCCTTGGTCGCTGTTGTCTAATAGTACCCATTTACTTGTTGCAGAATTATATTTGTAAATTTTCGGATACGAATCTAACGCATCTGAGTCAATCCAAACATCTCCATTTTCTAAGTTTGACACTTCATCTGACTGTTTAGTTGGTTCCGCTGAAACCATTTGTAAGTCTCTTAAACCACCTGCGGCAACAGATCCTGCTGAGAATCTATCTTTTGAGTTGGCATAAGCAAACCACTTCATTGTACCACCATCATTTTCAGCAATGTAAATGTCTGCTGATTGTGATGAGTTGTACCAAAGTGTTCCGTTTACTGGATCTGATTTTGGAGTAGTTGCTTTTGCTTCGTATGTAGTATCTGTCCAAAGTGATTTGTAAACGAATGCAGTTGAACCTGTAGATACGTTGTCCGTAAATCCTAGGTCCGCCGTTGAAGCCAAGATAGTGTTTCCTGACGCTGTTCCATCGTGGATATAAATTCCATATCCGCCTGCTCTTGTTAATTTTAAATATTGTCTTGTTGCACTACTGTAATCGAGTTCAGCTACAACGTTTCCTGTTGACGCTTGTAACGAGTTTACTTTTGCTACAATGTCAGCAAGTGAAACTTGTGAACCTGCACCACCTGATGCTGTAACAGTTACTTCTACACCATTAAGCACAAAATGTAAACCATCTTGTGATCCAGTTAAATTGATACCACTGTGTAGTGATGCCGCATTACCTATAAGTGTTGTAGTTGTTCCTGATCCTCTGATTTTTAATTGATACATTATTACTGGTGTAGAACTTGCTCCACCATTTGTTAAAATGTCTCTCTTAGAAACAGCCGAGGTTGCTAAAGCAGTTTCGCTGATTACTGTGTTGGCTTTAAGTTCATTTGATATCGTACCGTCATCAAAATCATCAAACTGTACATAAACATCATTGGACGCTATTGAAGATCCTGCTGTGGCTGTTGCCGCATCATCTCTTGAATAAAGAGGTGCTGGTGTCGATGTCCATTTGCTTGTTGCTGAGCTGTATGACTTAACTGATACGTTTGCACCTTTTCCGCCTACTGTTGTTTTTAACCAAACATCGCTATAGATACCTGTGGCACCAATTGTCGGTGCTGTTCCTGTACCTGGTAAGATAAAAGCGGCTGGTGAACCTGATGCGCCTGCCCAGTTACTTGATCCAACTTTTTCCCAAGTTGTGGAAATCTTTTGGTAAAGTATTGCTGGTGATACAGAGGCAACGATTGCGTACTCTTTGTCTGAACCATATGAGTTTTTTGGGTTACCGTTAGCGGCAACTTTTCCACTACCTGAATCGTTTGGTGCGTCATTTAACACTGTAGGTGTCATTTTGCCCCAAGCGGCAGTTGTAGTGTTTGCTGTAAACAAACCCCAATCTGTATTCGCTAAATCTAACCAGTAAGTTCCGTTAGATGGTGCTAACTGAGGTACTGTAGACTGAGCTTCTAATTCATCTAAGTCTATGTCTGCTCTGATGACATAAGCTCTATTTGAAATTCCTAAATATGAATATGTTGATAGCAAACCATATTCATTTCTCTCATCACCGTGGATTTGTGTTCCTTGTAATGATTTAAATGATGGTTCGCCAAAGGTAGTAACTAGTTCTCTTTGTGATGTTACTAGGAACGGTTTCGCGGCGTTGGCTGAAGTTGTACCTATCGCTGTATTACCTGTGCTTGGATCTGTTTTGTCCTGAGCTGAAGCAATTACAACTAATGGTACTGTACCTTGACCTGCCGGAGCGTACATAGATTCATCAACAACTGATACTGATACACCTGGTGATACTAGTGTTGGCATAATTTTAATCTCCCTGCATTAACATTAATTTAATGTATAATCCTTATTATATATAATCATATTTAGTAGAATTTGTTAAAAAGGCATCAATAACAATCACCTTTAAAGGGATTAAATACAAGTATGAATGATATCGACGACCAAAAGCACATAAGACCACTGTGTATGCACTGTAAGACAAGACCGCAAGCCTTTAACTATAGACGTAAAGGTAAAATCTACTATCGTAGCAAGTGTGACCAATGTATGAAAGAAGGTTTGGGCTTAAGAACGGGCAAACAACACTCTTGGGAAAAAAGTGGCTATAGAAAAAAACATATATGTGAAAAATGTGGTTTTAAATCAAAACATCCTGCACAGATGGACGTTTATCATATCGATGGAAATTTAAAAAACAATGACTTGCAAAATCTAAAGACAATATGTGCTAACTGTAGTCGTGTCAAAAGCACAGAAGAGCTAGGATGGAAACAAGGTGATCTAAAACCTGATTTATAATTTAACGGTGATACCCATTGATCTGGCTTGACCCGAAACAACTTTAACAGCACCTTCTAAATCCAAAGCATTTAGGTCTTCCATTTTTTCTTTTGCAATACCTTCAACTTGTTCTCTAGTCAATGTTGCTACTACACTCCTACCAGGAGTTTTGCTACCTTTTTTTAATTTTAGTGCTTGTCTAATTAAAAATGACGTGGGTGGCTTTTTACATATGAAATCAAAAGACTTGTCTTTATAAACTGTAATTACTACAGGTATAATCTTACCCATATCATTTTTAGTTTTATCATTGAACCTTTTACAAAAGTCCATTATGTTGACACCTTTTTGACCCAATGCAGGACCAACAGGTGGAGCGGGGTTTGCCTTACCGGCTTCTATTTGTAACTTTATTAAACCTACAACTTCTTTTGCCATAAACTCCTTTGGTTAGGGTTTTATTTTTTTTGTTATGTCTTGTACTGTTTTTTCTAATTCTTCAATGGTACCGTTATTTTCAACAGTATAATCTACTCTCATATTTACCCAATCCCACTCACTAGAGTGTACTCCCATATCGTGTAAAGTGTTTTGTGAAAATACATCACCGTCTGCGGCTAGTTCTGCCGTACCATACCAGTGTGGTTCTGGACCTCTTTTAACTCTAATTGCTACACCACCCATAGTCTTGATTAAACCTAATTCGTTTTTAAATCTACAATCAGAAACCACAGTAGGTTTACGCCCACTGGCCATATATCTATTTTCTAAACTATGAAGCCATATACTAGGATTAAAATTTTCTCTAAAGATTTCTGTTCCAATTACTTGCAAAGCAAGACGTGGAGTGAATCTTTTATTTTGTAATTTTTGACTCCAGTAGCCATCAACTGACTCTCTAAAAAGACGACTCTGTTCTGTGTCACCTTCAAGCATTTCACGTGGCCATCCAAATATATTGCTTACTGCATCTTTCAATGGTGATGCAAACGAGTCTTGTGCAAAGCCTTGTTTTACAAATTGTTCTGCTACTGTGTTTTTACCGGATCCTATGAATCCTACAAGTCCAATGATCATACTATTATATTACTTGATTAAAGAGGTTTAGTCAACCAATTTTTAAATTATCCAATAACAAAAGTTAATGGATCTTCGCCAGTGCCGTATATGTCTATTTCTCTTTCGAGTCTTTCGATTGTAGCTTGGGCTTCGGCTTTTAGAGCATCACCGTTTAATGTAACATTTCCTTGAGCACCTGGTAAACTTGAATATTTGGATCTTGCTTCACCTAACATCATTTTACACTGTGCAAGTGCATAATCTCTTATCCAAGGTCTGCTGTATCTCTGTGATATTAAGGTATCAACTGTTCTATCCATATAAACTTGTAGTAGGACAGATTCTTCACGTCTTGGTCTTCTCATTAAAATTAACTTGTTTGATTCTGTATGATATTTAAAGTTTAAGTAACCGCCAAATAGTCTTTTAACAACTTCTTGATATTGTGCAAATGCATCCCAGGTCATTAATCCACCAATTCTACCACCTTGTAAAAAGTACAAATTAGTGTATGCCAATTCAAATGGATCTAGATCGATACTGTTACTTGAACCTCCTACACCTCTTCTGAATATTTCTCTCACTTCAATTACTTCTTTTGGTAAAGTGTAATCATTAGTGTCTGGTAATAACTCAAGATATATGTAAGATTCTTCAGTTGAATTAGAACTTCTTTGTCTGAATCTATCTACTGCAAGGTCAATACCCTGTTCGTAGTGTTTAGGATCTAGTTCAACGTCAACCATACCATCGCCAAGGATAGTACGCATTTCAGTGATCAATTCCTGTCTTTTTGTTTGCTGTGTTGCCATCTTACTAGTATTTAGTAAAGGCGCACTCTTTTCAATAAATACTTTAAAGTATCGTAAAGGAATAATATGCCAAGACTCAGTTTATGGAAACCAAATAAAGGTAATGATTATAATTTCGCTGATCGTACGATTAAAGAACACTTCTATGTGGGCGGCACGGGCGTATTTTTACACAAATATATAGGTCCGCATACACAAACCAATAGTGCTAGTAGTGATCAACCTAGTAACAGTATAACTAGTGAACTAAATGTACAAGACGTGTTATTTGGTGAAAATAGAGATAGAAAATACGACTCAGATGTCTTTGATTTACGTGGTGTATATAGTGTGCAAGATCAGGATTTTGATCTAACACAGTTTGGTTTATTCCAAACCAATGATACAATATTCATAACTTTTCATATAGGCGATATGATGGAAAGACTTGGTAGAAAAATTGTGCCAGGCGATGTCTTTGAATTACCACATCAAAATGATGATACAAGAATTGAATCAGCAAGTATTACGTTATCAGCTAAACCTTCGAAGAAATTTAGAAAAGGTGAAACTATAACAGGTGGTACTTCTGGTGTAACTGCAACTGTAGTGAGTTATAACCACGAAGCTAAGACAATTAGAATAAGTCCTATTGCAGGTGACTTTACACAAAACGAAACTATAACCGGTGACAAGAGTAGTGCTAGTGCAACTGTAACAAGTTTTACTCCAAAAGAAAATTTAACAATTAATAAATTTTATGTTGTTGAAGATGCCTCTAGAGGACAAGAAGGATACGATCCAGGTTGGTGGCCTCATATATGGAGATGCAAAGCAGTGGCTATGCAAGACACACAAGAATTTAGAGATATTCTAGGCAGTGGTGAAGAAGCAGATGATCTTAAAAATATTATTTCAACATATCAATCAGAAATTGATATCAATGATGCTGTAATAAACGAAGCAACTAAAAACGTTCCTACAAAAGGTATGGATGTCGGACACTTATATACTAATGAAGTTGACTCACATAAAATTTTACCAAAGAACCAAGACGGTACTCCAGGAAAAGGATTAACAGTTACACACACTGGAACATCGTTTCCAGCAAGTATACAAGAAGGACAGTATGTGTTACGTGTTGATTATTCACCTAGTCGATTATTTCGAAGAGAAGGAAACAGATATATTAAAGTTTCAGAAAACTTTAGAGGAACTTATGTAAGTTCAAACACAGGATTAGACGGATTTATCAATAATGATTCAAGCTCAAACGTAACAGCTGATAATAAAGAAAGACAATATTTAAGTAAGGTTATAAAACCTAAGGCGGATTAATAATATGCAATACTGGTATGATCAACAAATAAGAAGATATATTTTACAGTTCATAAGACTGTTTGATTCTTTTCAAATTAAAACAGGTACAAAGAGTACAGCTGACTCAGAGAGCTACATTAGGGTGCCTGTAAGGTACGCAGATATGTCAAGAATGGTTGCACATATACTTAGACACAACTCGGAAAATGTGATGAATTCTGCACCGTTTATTAGTGCTTATATTACAAATTTACAAATAGCTAGAGACAGATTACAAGAACCAAGATTAGTTGATAAAGTTCAAGTTGCAGAAAGAAAATATGATAATTCTGCAAAAGAGTATATATCTGAAATAGGAAATACATATACAGTAGAACGTCATATGCCAGTTCCTTATAATTTAAATATGGCTGTTGATATATGGTGTTCAAACACCGACCAGAAGATGCAACTAATGGAGCAGATATTGGTGTTGTTTAATCCTGCAATAGAATTACAAGCAAATGATAATCCGTTAGACTGGACCAACATTACAAACGTAGAATTAATTGATATTGTATGGAGTTCAAGAGCTATGCCACAAGGTGTCGACTCGCAGTTAGACATCGCGACATTAACTTTTTCTATGCCAATATGGTTAAATCCTCCGGCTAAAGTTAAAAAGCAATCAATAATTAAACAAATTATTGCAAGAGTTAATAGCACAGATTCAATCGACGACTTAGATTATGATCCAAGATTTATGGATTTCTTTGAAAACTTTTCAGGACAAATAGGCACTATAGTTATTACTCCTGAGAATGCACAAATTAGTGTGATTGGGAATAACGTAAGTTTGCTAGGCGCTTATGGTAAAAACGATTCAGAAAAATGGAAAGACTTCTTAGAGGCTTTCGGTGAACTACAACCTGGTATTAGTAAATTAATTCTGAGACAATCTGCAGACATAGAAGATTCATCAAATGATGTGTTTGGTACTTTAGCTTTCCATCCATCAGATACTAATCAACTTATTTTTACACTTGATGATGCTTCATTGCCATCTAATACTTTAACAGCAGTAACTAAAATTATCGATCCAGAAATAGTTTATCCAGGAAATACTTTACCGGCCGCAACTAATGGTCAAAGATACTTGTTAGTTAATCCGATACCAGTTGGAAATACTTCTTTTGGCAGTTCATTTACTGCTGAAGCCAATGACATTATTGAATATAACGGCACTAGCTGGAGTGTATCGTTTGATAGTGGCAGTGTTGTATCAACTCAATATGTAACTAATGCTAATACTGGAACCCAATATCGTTGGACTGGATCACAATGGATTGACAGTTACCAAGGACAATATAAAAACGGTTTTTGGAAATTAGAACTTGCATCTTCTTAATAAATTTAATACAATAGTACAATGTATAAAGCAGTCGGAACAACATTCCTATCTAAAGAGACAGGTAGAATATTATTAAATCTTCGTAGTGGTAAGGTAAAATATCCACACACCTGGAGTTTCTGGGGAGGTAAGATTGAAAAAAATGAAGAAGTACTAGATGCTTTAAGACGTGAATTAAAAGAGGAAATGGGCTTTGTTCCTCCTATGCAAAAATTAAATCCATTAGATACATATACTTCAAATGATAAAAGTTTTATATATTACACATTCGTAATACTAACAGATGACGAATTTATTCCTACACTCAATCACGAAAGCTCTGGATATGCTTGGGTTGACATAGCAAAATATCCAAAACCATTACACGATGGTGCAAAAGTAACATTAAATAATAAAAAAAATATATCAAAACTGAAACAACTACTACAATCACAGACTACTATTAGTAAATAGTTAGTATGAGCAAAGTATATCACATTAACCAAATGCGAATGATTCGAGATTTAAAAGATTTCGAACGTAATGGAAAAATATCCAATTATCTAGTGACTTTTTTATTAAAGAACAGCATCACTAAAAAGAAATTTTATATATTTTGTGAAGGTATGAGTCGGCCGGAGATGAAAGAGTACTACAGTATACTTGTTGACGCTTACCAAAAATATTTAAAAAACAATACAGAACTTGACTTGCAACTAAGATATGATATCGAAGATTCATACTACATAACGGCAAGTAATCTTCTTACTAAAAACGACATATATAGCTTTCCAAGTATTATGTCAAAATACAGAGAAGATATAAATCCTGTGAGAGCATTGTATTTTGAAATAGCTGAAATTAGTATCAACTATAAATCATCAAACGTCAATAGCGATTATATTAAAAATCAGTTTACAAATGAAGAATGGTATAAAAAATTAATGACTGATATTGAACACGATATGACTAGCCTTAACGGTATAGAAGAAAAGTTTAACTTACTAAAGAAGAAATATCAATTTTTTACTTTTCCTATCAGTTACTATCATACTCAAGAAATGAATAAAGATATGCAGAAGTGGTTGAATACCTTTACAAAGTTTTACAACAGAGTAAATGGTATTAAATCAAAATATGACTAGTGTGCTTCTAAAATAATTAGATAATTTATATTAAACTACGCAGTTGATAAGTCTTACTAGATTTTCTGTATCATCATCTTCGATACATTTTCCAATAACATAAACACAATTTGTAACACCTGGGTGTGCTTGTCCTACCCCTGGGGTATCACTTGAAACAATCAAGTCGCCTTTTCTAACTGGTCCGATAACGTTAACAGGTACCTTGCCTTTTAACGCAACTGCAACTGTGTTACCTTTTTGTTCGTTATTCATCAAATATGCAGGCTGTCCGGAAACAACTCCTGCAATTCTATGATCCAATGGTGTTATTGATTGTGTTACTTCTTCAGTTCCACCAAATATAACAACTGTGCCAGGTTCATACGCACTGTCAGTAACGTAAAGCTCAGCCAAGTCAGCATATTGAGCCGTTGTTGCTGTAACGTGTGCTGTTGCCGCCTCTATGTCTGCTAATACTATGTTTGAAACTACTGTTGTTGAACTCGTAATACTTGACGAAGTTAGAAACTTAAATCTATCAGTGCTTTCTTGCCATATCATACCAGCGTGATGTTCTGAACTACCTCTTTCAATTAACACACCTGCGTCAGTTGTGTTTGTTGAATTGTCTCCAGCATTTCTGTTTAGGTATATTAAAGGATCATCAACTTCTAACTGTGTAACATCAATTGTAGTAGTTGTTCCGTTAATATTTAAATTTCCTGAAATTGTTAAATTACCGCTGAACTGTGCATTACCTGTTGTATTAAGATTTCCTGTTCCAGTAATATCATTACCGTTTAAATCCAATGAACCACCTAGTTGTGGAGTTGTATCTTCTGCAACATTTAACAGACCTGTATCTGTATCTGTTCCTACTACCCAATCTGAACCATCGTATTTTAAAATTGATCCAGTAACGAGACCTGTTGTGTTAACATCATTGAGTTCACCCAGTGTGTCTTTTGATTGAACTTGTGAGTCAACATAAGATTTGATACTGCTTGATGTTGCTATTGTTGTGGCAGATGCTGAACCAAATGAACTATCATTTAATACTGCTGATCCTGTTACCTGTGTATTAAGCACAGGACTTGTATACTGTTTGTTTGTTAAAGTATGTGTACTAGATGATGTAATAATATCGCCATTGACAACCGGTCTTGTTGCTATAATATAGTTCTCACTTGCTCCACCTGAGTTGTATGTTGGGTTTGGAGTTAATGTACCGTTTGTGCTTGATGCATCGTAATGTATCGAATAAGTGTGTGCGTTTGTATCTACTGCTTCATCGTATAAACTAAAGTTAGCTTGTTTCTTAATAGTTATATTTGAACCTTCGTATTCAGTGTGCTCTGCTAATATTTTTTCACCTGCTAAACCTTTGTTTCTATATAATCTAACTATAAATGCTGTACTACCAGTAGATGAATTTACAGTGTACCTAACAAAAGATTTAAGTTCAATTTTTTGTCCTACCGCAGTAGGAGTAATTGCAGTTGATAATCCTGATGCCGCTTCATTTGAAAGTGCAGAACCTGACACAGCAGTCGTTGTTATATCATTGTCTACTTGTATATCACTAACTGTTACAGCAAGTGTACCTGGTTTCCAATAACTGTTTGAGTTATCCCAAGTAAGTATTTGTCCATCAACTGGTGTAGCACTGTTAACATTAGATAAACTTGCTAAACTGGCTGACGTTATTCTTCCATCTGCTCTTGCATTTGTAAAATATAAATTCGTTGAACCTTCTGATAATACATCTGTATCGTGATTAGCAATACCTGATACTTGACCATTAAATGTTGCTGTAGTTGTGTCTACTATAACTGCATTGTTGGCCGCTTTGATATTACCTGTTAAGGTTGCTGTTATTGTTGCATCAGTACCATTAGTACCATTATCGAGAACTAACTGTCCTCCGGTTGCTCTAATGTCTCCTGTAACATCTCCTGTTACTGCCGCAGTCAATGTTCCGGAAGATATATCAAGTAATGTTGCTCCTCCGCTGTTTTTAACATCACCTACAATGTTTCCTGTGATGTTACCAACAAATTCATTTGCTGAAACACTTGTGCCTAAACTAACTGTACCTGTCGCTGTTAAATCTGTGAATGATCCTGTTGATTGAGATGTGGAGCCAATGGTTGTTCCATCTATTGCACCACCACCTATATCGACATTATTTGATACTAGATTAGTTACGTTTAAATTCGTTAACGAACTAATTGAAAAATTTGAAAATGTAGCATTATTAAAATCAACTACAGTAGAGCCTTCTCCTACAACTGACCACGTACCTGTGCCACCTGATGAAGTATATAATAAACTACCTACTGCAGATCCGCCTGCTTCAACTTCTATACCCGCACCAGATCCTGGTACAGTTGATTCTGCATTGTTAACAGTGATGATTGGATCACCTGTTGTTACGTCTGTTGTAGTTATAGTCGTTCCGGCATCTGCAAAAGTTACGTTGTTTGCAAATAAAAAATCTCCCGAACTTCTTCTTGTAGTTTTTCCTGCCATTGTTTTCTGCTCCTATTAATAATATTTAGCAAAAAGACTAATAGTTTAACACGGTTAAAGTCTATTTTGAGTAGTCGGGTAAAGGACCACCATATTTCTTACCTTTAACTTTAGTGTTTCCTACTTTTTGTCTTTTACCATCATATTTGTGATCACGCTCAGAATCTCTATCACGCATTCCTTGTGATCTACAAGAAGCTAACCAAGAGGCTGGTAAACTACTATCTGGTCTGTTGGATTTGCATACGTCTTTTGGTGCTGGACCAATGTTTTCTTGTGCAATTACTATTTCGTTTATCTTCATACTATTATTTATTGTTTCTGCACAGAAGAAAAAGCCCGGCATAAAAACCGGGCTTTAACTTTAATTTCAAAAAACTTAAGACTTAGATGAAGCTTAAATTTGCTGAGTGTGTGTTCATATCGATAGCTGAAACATAGTCACCTGCATTACCTAATGAAGATGCTGTGTTGTTTAACTCTACGTAACCGTATCTTGTCATAAATGACACTGTAGGTTCGAAAGTAGCTGGGTCGATAACAACGCCTGAGCTCATTAATGGAATGTATGGGCAATAAAACGCCGCCGCATCCACTTCACCTGGACCTTTATAACCAATTAATACTGAAGTAGTATCACCAGCATATGAGTTTACATAGATTCTCATTGAACCGTTTAAAGTACCAACGTATTTTGTATTTGTTGGTGCTTCGAATGTACCCTCAGTTGTTCTTGCGAACGCTGAAGTTGTCGCTGACTGAAGAATAGTCAAAGCTGTCGGAGAAAGTACTGCAAAGTTACCAGCACCTCTTCTTGTTCTTTGAGCAATCTTGTTAGCTTGTCTATTGATTAATACAGCCAATGCCGCGTGTTGGTCACCAACGAAAGTTGCTTGACCTGATACACCTGCTTGGTCGTATGCTTCTGATGGTGTTCCAGCTAAAGAAATTAGAGAGTTGATCACTTCTTGATCGATCTCTGCAGTTATTTCTTGTGCTAGTGCCGCCATAATTTCAGCTTCTACGTCTAAACCGTGCATTGCGTTTGCATCTTGAGCTGACTCGAAAGTCCATCTTGCTGATAGTTTTCTTGTCTTAGCTTCAACTGTTTGTTTTAGTACTTGGATAGACATTTTGTTACCGCCACGTCCTTCTAAACTTGAAGTACCTGCCGCTGTATCAGTTGTTGTGTTTTCTTCACCTGAGTAACCTCTGGCAATTTTCGCTGGTGATAATGCTTCTTCACCTGCTGTTACACCTTGATCTGATTCTGCATATCTAACTCTTAATGTGTGGATTTGTCCCACTGGGCCTGTCATAGGTTGTACACCAACGATTTCGTTAGCGATTACTGTAGGCATAACCCGTCTTATTACTGGTAAGATCACTTTATTAAGTGCGGCAACGTTACCGGCACCTGTAGCACCTGCTGATGCTGACTCCGCCAAATACTTTTGAGTGTTTTCTAAAATAACGCCCATAGTATCTTTTTTTTGGCCTTGTAAGCCTTCTAACAATGCTGATTTAGTGTCTGTCCAATTCTCAGTTAATGTTTTTTCTGACATAATAGTTTAACTCCTTAATCCTGCTAGTCTTTTAATGTGAACGATATCACTGTTCAAGTTGTTATCGTCAATATTGTTAATAGTTCTATCCCCAGTGTGTTCTGTAATCATTGAACTGTCATCACTTTTTGGTGCTACAGTTTCATTTAGTACAGCTGGTAGATATTTTTCAAACTGCTTTTTTAAGTTTGCAGTTTGTACTGATTCTAACAACTCAACCATAACTTGACGTTTGTCTTTAGATAATGGAGAAACAAGTTCAGTTAAAGCAGTTGCTCTAGTCATCTTGTCTTCTGTTACCTTAAGTTTTGTTTGTGTTGCTTTGATATCTGCATCTTTTTGGTTTAACGTATCTTCTAATTTAGAAGTTACATCTTTTTGTTCTACAAGTTGTGCCTGTAGTTTGTTAATTTCACCACCTTCTGAAAGGTATGAACTCAAATATTCACCTGCAAATGCTTCAAATACTTTTCTACCAAAGTTGTTTTCTTTAGCAACTTTAATGTCTTCTTTAAGTGTTTTGATTTCATTTTTAAGTGTCGAGTCTACTGTGCTTTCCACAAGACTTGAAGCTCTTTTGATAAAAGCAGTTTTAGTTGCACCGATCATTTTACGACCTTCTGCTACTAATTGTACTTTTTTCTCAACTAGATCTTTTTTGTCTTCTGCAAATTCAGTTAACTCTTTGGAGAGTTGTCTGACTACAAAGTTTTCTAACTTTGTAAATTGACCTTTGAGTGCATTTCTATCTTCTCTTAATTCTTTCACTTCTTTTACCAAAGCGTCCGAAACAAAAGTTGACAACATATTCGAATGCTCACTTACTGCTGTTTTATAAGCAACTCTTTCTTTAACAACTGCTTTTTTATCTTCTGCAAATTCTGAAATTTCTTTCTTCAATGCATCTGAAAGCATATTGTCCATTGCTTCAACAATCTGTGATTTGTCATTTTCATAACGTTGTGCGAACTCTTCTCTAAGTTCGGCTGAAATGTTCTCACGAGCCTCAGACAGCTTGTTCTCCCAAGCTTCTTGGACTTGAATTTTTAGATCTTCACTTAATGTTTCTGATCCAAAGATTTCTGTAATGTCTGCCATCTGAATCTCCTTATTTCTTGTTTAGTTCACCAATTAATTTAGTGATTTCATTGGCTAAATGTTTTTCGGCTTTTTTATCAAACATACTTGCTTGACTCAAACCAAATAACTTGTTACCACCTCGCATATTCCATAGGCCTTCGTATATGGCTTTTGGGTATGCATCGGGAGCCGACGGTTGTGCAACAATATCAACTGTAATGATTTCAAAGTCTTTTACATCACCACTGTCGTCTACGTTGCCCGATCCTCTCGAACTCACTCCTAATTTACATCCGCTTTCGAGTAAAGTTGTAATAATCTTACCCATTGGCGTTGGCATAATCTTAAGTTTTCCAATTCCATTAGGACCATCCATCCAAATGTCTTCGATCATATGTGAAACACGATCTAAGTTAACAGTTAGATTTTCTGGATGATCAGCTTCACCTAACACACTGAAACCACCATCAATTCTTTCCTTGATGTTTGATACAGCACGATTGATTTCCTGAACCGGGTATTTTCTCTTGTTTTGATTTTCAATACCACCTTGTATGAAAATGCCTTTCATTTTGAGGCTTTTATCTTTCCCTTCACCTTCGTGTAAAACTTCCAGTCTCGCTTGATCAAAAGTTAAACATTCTTGTAAGTAGTGTAGTGAATGATTCATATTATGCCTCCCTTCAATTATGTTAAAATTATTTGCTTCCAACTATTGATTTTGCTGTTTTATCTGCGCCATCTGTGTTGTCCGCTTTAACTTCACTCATATTTGGTTCTGTAGTTGCACCCATATCAGCCGCTTTAGGAGCCGTAGCACCTTTTTCGTCGCCGCCTGCTACTATGTTAGATGCAGTTCCACCCATATCGTTTTTAGACGCTACTGGTGATTTAACGTTATCTGAACCATCTGGAGAAGAAACTTTAACTGGCTTCAGTTCTGCTTCTTCAAGTTCTTGAGTTGATTCCACTGGTGCTTCCATTGACTCATCAGCATCGTCTTCCATACCTGGAATTGCTGGTGCTTCATCTTCTTCGCCTGCTTCTTCTTCTCCGCCACCGTTAACGATGTCGTCAAACTTTGCTTTTAGTTCTTCTAATGCTTGTGCTAAATCGTCTACTTTATCTTCAACTTCCTCGTGATCGTGATCATCGTCTTTACCGTCTTCATCACCATCATCTTCGTTAGTTTCTTCGTATTCGATTTCTTCTGAATCTTCTTCTGTTTTTGCTTTTAACTCAGATTTTAGATCAGCGTCAACATCACCGGTTTCACCGCCTACTGTTTCTTCTACTTTATCTTCTTCTGAATCATCTGCTTTTGCTTCTTCAACAGCTTCTTCTTCTGTTGCTTCTGCTTTTGTTTCCTCAACTGCTTCTTCAGTTTCTGTTACTGCTTCTTCAGTTGTGTTAACTAGTTCTTCGTGAATTGATCTAGCTTTTTCTACAATAACGTCGTGCAATAAAGCTTCTGCCTTATCAGACTCGCCATTTACTAGATATTCAAGAACCTGTTCCATTTTCGAACTCATCTCTGACATATCAAATCTCCTTTATAATATTAGCATCGATACTATTAGTATATTAATAAATGTTATTGTTATTTAACAAAAAGATAGAATTCCGGGAATAATAGGGTAAAAAACTGCATTTCTTGAAAAAAAGCAGTTACAAGTACTTATTAAAAGATCTTTTACCAAGATATATTATATAGCACCAACTGGTTGTCCGTACATCGTTGCAACAAATTGTTTGTTTTCTTCTTGGTCTTGCTGTCTTATTTCTCTTACTTTTCTTAATTTATTTAGATGTTTTAATGTTAAACGTGTTTTTCTACTAGTACTGATATCAGCACGATGGTAATCATCTTGGTCTGGAAGATAATTTTCATTAATAACAACTTCTTTTATTTCTGTGTAACGCATACTTCTATTTATTACATTGCTATCAAATTTGAGTAAATAAAAGTATGTCAAGTAAAACAATATCAGTTGAAGAACTTTTTAGCTCTGAACTAGATGCAGTTAACGAGTATATCACCTATCTAGAGAATCAAAAGTTTCGTTCTACTATTCAAAAAAAAGAATTAAAAGATTTAAAAATTGTTGCACAGTATCTGATAGATCGATTAGACAATAAAATGAATCTTGTTGAAGAAACATTCACTCTACATTAATAATGTATAAAATAACTTTAGCTTTAATATTACTACTGGCAATGACCGTGTCATTGTTAGCCAATGATCCTGACTTTGCAAAATTTTTACTTAATGAAGAACAGATACGTATCAATCTTGCTATTGAAGAATTAAAACATCAAATGACATACGTTGAAGAAGAGCATTATAGTTTACTCGAAAAAGAATTAAAGCAACTAATATTAGACTTAGAAAAAAATTTAATAGATCAATTTAAAATACAAAAACTTCTTAACTCTCAGTAGTATCAGTACCTGGTTGTGATTCTGCACCACTAATAGGAGATTCAATACCAGCTGAAACATCTGGATCCATATTGTCGCCACCGCCTTGTGGTGCCGGCATAGGTGAAGCACCAACTGAGCCTAAGCCATCTGGTTCTGCGTCACTCATTGATCCTGGAATGTTTTCTGCGTTTTCCTCAGACCACATTCTTTGATTTTCGTATATTTCTTCATCAGTAAGTTTCAAGTAACGTTTCATTGCAAAACGTTTGCTTACAAACGGAAGTTGTTGTATTTGATTGAAGATGTTTACAAGCTGTGTATCTAATTCAATCTGTCTGTACTTACCAAAGTTCTGTGGCTCATTGAACTGAAGCTGGAACATACCTGAATCAATTTCTATTCCTCTGTGTTTTAAAAACATTTTAAATTCAAAATCAACATTTGGTTGCATAAAGTTTTGTATTCTTTTACAGAACTTTGTAAATCTAAATTCTTGTATGTATGCTGTACCTACTCTGCCATCAGTGAATGCTGTGTTTTGATCTCCTGGTGTACTAGGTAGATATGCACTTGGTACTCTTAAACCTTTTAATAGCTTATCATTGAAATATTTTAAATCATCAATTTCACCTAAGTTACTACCACCTGGTAATGTTTCAACTTTAGATCCTCTTCCCTCTGCCGTTTGGGCAAAGAAATAATCTTCTATCATTGATAGTGGATTGTAAGTTGCGTCCATCACGTTGGCACCACCTGTTGCACTAGGTATACGTCTTTG
>TARA_B110000444_G_scaffold129775_1_pt1 | contig 86238 bp, 79 predicted proteins | sample TARA_B110000444 | Tara Oceans TARA_B110000444 (sample SAMEA4398370) | marine metagenome | biome: Polar Biome; feature: [SRF] surface water layer (ENVO:00010504); material: water (ENVO:00002006), including particulate matter (ENVO:01000060) such as... | depth 5 m | reverse complement strand
CCTTGTCCTTGACCTTGTCCTTGACCTTGTCCTTGACCTTCGCCTTCTCCTTGACCACCTGCTTCGGATTCGCCACCGCCTTCGGTGCCGCCGTTACCTGAGCCTGCGCCTGACTCGGTAAAGTCAGGATCGTAAGCATCAGGAATACCGTCACCATCAGAGTCGGAGTATTCACCGTCGTTGGGGTCATTCGGGAATTGATCGGTTGCATCGGACTTTCCGTCACCGTCAGTATCGGAATTGTTAGGGTTGGTACCCTTTGCATACTCTTGGGAGTTGGACAAGCCATCTCCATCAGGGTCTGCGTTTCCGTCACCGCCGTTTGTGGGGTTCAATCCGTTAGCAACCTCCCAACCATCGGGGAGACCGTCGCCATCGCTGTCTGCATTGTTCATATTGGTGCCTTGTGTTTGTTCCTCTGCATTCGTCAAACCATCGCCATCCCAGTCGGCGCCGCCGTCTGAGGGGTTTAGGGGATCTGAACCATCGCCTGAAACTGCTGAAACAGCAGATAGGGCAAGGAACAAAGATATTAGCACGCTTATCATTTTCGTTTTCATGTTTTTCACTTTCCTTTTGTTTTTTGGTGTTTTTACACAGAGAACCCGCTGTTCTCTCTATCCAAATCGAAAGCGCACGTTGTGGGCAAGTCAATTTGGGATGTGCACGATGCTACGCACTGGTTAGATAAAATTTCCAAGAAAAATGTAAGGGTAGAGTCTTGCGCTGGCTCGCAGGCAAGCGAAAACCGAGTGTCGGCTTTCTGTGTGGTTCCCTTACATTGTTGCTTGTTCAAATCCTCCGTATTCATCGTTTTTCACGGGTTGTTCATAGGGAACCCAATGTTCCCTCTAACCAATAGAACGGCCCAACCCTATATGAAAGGCGCGATGGGATGTGTCTTCTCTACAGTTGTGGCCATCAATAATTCGACGGCATCTCGGGTGCAGAAGGCAAAAGCAGCGAGGCCTGATGATGGAGAACATAACGTAGGACGGTTTCTGCTAAATCTACGTCGGAAAACGAGTGAAGTCGTTCACCGCCATGACCAGTTGCTGGAGCGAAGAGTTTGATCCCGTAAGGGTTGGCAAGTCTTGAAAGTGCTATTTTTGCAGCACGAACGGTGTTTGAACCTTTGACGCCTTCTTCTGAAAGCCCCATTCCAAGGGAATGAATCAGTTTACCTTGGCGGACTCCGCCGCCACCAGCCATAGCGAGTAGCCCCAGGATGATGAACTGGTCCCGGGTTGAAGCATCCCATCGATGAGGGTCACCATAAAACCGCTCGGATAAGTCGCCGAGGAAGTCTTGTTGGGCTTTGCTAAGCGTGTCGGGGTTCAAAGGAAGGATGTCGCTTTGGTCAGCATAGGTTGGTTCGTTTGGTAAAATCTCATTGAACGGAGTCCATTGATAGTCTCCTAGAATCCAGTTATTGAATTTTTTAGATAGCAGTGGGTCAGCGCCCCTCCAGCTCCAAATACTTCGTTGAAGCATTTCCGGGGCGATCGAATCAAAAACTTCGGGGGCTTCTTCAGAAAGAGTTCGAAATGCGTCCAACAATTTTTCAAAGTAAAGTTGTTTATCGGCATTCCTTCTGTATTTATTGCTCAGATAATACTCAAAATCTGATTCCGGAATCTCGGCGTCTTGTGATGAACGAGAACCTTTCATGTTACTGATGGGGGCGCTCGTTGCTTTTCTTTGTTTTGTCAGTGTGTTTTGTTTAAATTTCATTTTTGTCCCTCTTTTCGGGGCAAATCCGTTTTTATTTTACGTTTTTACTCTTTTTTTGTTTTATTATGAGCCGTTCATGGAACGTTGCCTGTAAAAATAAAATTAAGTAAGCATATATGAACTCTCAATCATGCAAAATCCTTACTCATAGAGTAATGTGGACCAATTCCCACAATCTCATACGGTTCATCAATAACTGTCCAACCTTGTGACTTGTAAAACGGCACAGCATGGGCTCTTGCTTGGAGAAACCCTGTTCGGGCAGCGTAATGTTCCACCATGATTCGCTCAAGTTCGGCCAAAACTTGGGCGGCAAAACCGTTGCGCTGGTGCGGTGGAAGCGTTCCCATCTGACGAATTTGAAATGCGGGGCGAGCAGCAGAAAGGTCAGCCAGTGGGCCAAACGCTGGGATTTGAGGCGCCCCCGGGCCCTTGTGGTCAGCTCCAGAGCCGTCCGAAGTCGGGGGAATAATATGGGCCCGGCCAACACAAACTACTCCCTCCTCGGATTCGACCCAAGCATGGGCTGCCTCATCGTCATCGGCCAAGCGCTCACTCCCGACGGGCATGCCTAATGGTTCACGTAATACCGCGTAGCGAGTTGAAAAATAGGCTTCCTCGGGTAGCCCGATGCAGTTTTTGAGGGAAGCTGGGGGCATATATCTCCCTCAAAAGCCAAACATGAGAAGAAGCAAGACAAAGAGGAGAGGCATGAACAATACTGCTGCGGGGATTGCACAAAGAAGACCAATTCCAAGAGCATTTTTGCCTTTCACGAAGGCCACAACAAGGCCTATGACGTAGAAAATGGGTAGAGAACAGAACAACATATCCCCAGTGTTTTGGTTGTTTGAATAATATTCCTCGTCGGCTCCATAATCATAAAACCTAACTTCGATTGTAATTTCCTCTGCAGTAAATTTGGATGACTTAAACCAAAAAGTTTGGTTTTGTGAAGAATAGGCGCCAATATTATTTTCTTCATAATTATTGGTTGATGCGTTTACATATTGTTCTATTATGAGCCGAGATTGGCCATCATACCAACTTAGTTCAATATTTGCCTCAGTTATGTTGTCTTCCAAACAACATCCTACCAGATACTCTAGGGACTCACTATTGTTTATAGTAACCGTTTGAACGAACCATCCGTCTTCATCTGGACTGATCGCATACGATTCATTTCGAGAAAAGTCGGGATAGTCTTGGTTATCGAAAAAGAGTCCGCTCAGAAAAGTTGTTCCGAAGATGACGATCCACGGGACTATGATTCCTAGCAAAAACTGCCCCCATCGGAATCCAACTTTTTGGGGTTGGATTTGAGCAAACTGCTGGCCGCCATAAGATAACGTGTTGACCTGACCTGTGAGTTGATTCGGTGCTAAAGAGGATTGAGGAGGAGTAAACTGAGTTGTTGATTGTGTTGGTGCTTGAGAGGCGACTTCCCCCATCACCATGCCGGAAGGAGGAGGGGCGTTGGAATGATCTTCGGCAATTGCATCTTCATCAATTGCGAAAAACGGTTTGTTTTCCACTGGCGGGTTGCCACCTTGGTCTTCGTTCATAATGTTCGCAATCAAAATGAGGGTTTAAACAAATCTCCTGCCTTTACCGCTCTAAGGCACCCAAGAACATCAAAAATAAGATACGACCGAGGAAAGAAGACGCGTTGAAATAGGTCATGTCGCTGGCGTGAATCAAGCACGGGTGTCGGAGCGGTTACGTCGGGGATTGCAAATCCTCTTACCTGGGTTCAAATCCCAGCCTGTGCTCCAAAAACAATCAAAACGCCTTCTTTCCATGCGAGAGTTGAAAGCCAAACGGGCGACCCGAAGCAATACAGACCGGACTACGGGGGACAAGGATTATGCCTGAACTCAATCCGAAATTGGACCTGGTTGGATCAGGTTTTGCAGCATTTCTTGCCCCGCCTAGCCCTGAAGTTGTTCGCTTTACGGTTGGACAACCAGATTTTGACACTCCCGCTCCAGTGGTTGATGCTGCTAAAGCCGCCCTTGACCGAGGGGAAACCACCTACACGCGCCCTCAGGGAAGCGAATCGTTGTGCCGAGCCGTTGCTGACCATCTCAAGAAATTCAGCATCAATACAGATGCCAATGATGTTGTAATCACTCCTGGATGTAAGCAAGCCCTGCTCTATGGAATCATGGCAACAGTCAGCGAGGGAGACGAAGTGCTCCTCCTTTCTCCCGCATGGCCTTCGTATGATGGCATAATCCGACTCGTTGGTGGCGTTCCCATTCACGTACCGGTGAAACGGGAAGATTACCACCCGGACCTTAATGCCCTTCAGGCCCACATTACTCCAAAAACGAAGGCCATCCTTATCAACTCCCCCAACAATCCAACGGGTGCTGTTTACACACGAGAAGAAACAGAAGCCATCGTCAAGATGGCCGTGGAGCATGACCTGTGGATTCTTGACGATATGATTTACTCAACGTTAGTTTGGAGCGAAGGAGGATATACATCCCCATGTGAATTTGATGGTGGGCCAGAGCGAACCATCACAATCGGGGGATGGTCGAAAGGTTGGGCTATGACTGGATGGCGCCTTGGGTGGATTACTGCATCGCCTAAAATCATAGACGGGGTAAAGAAAATCAATGTCAGTTCGGCAACTCACGTCGCTACCTTCCTCATGCCTGCAGCAGAAGTCGCCTTGGGATTAACTGAGGAGATTGACATAATGAACGATTCCTTCAGAGCACGAAGAACGGTGGCGCACGAGGCTTTTTCATCCCTACCAGGGATTGTTGTTCCCAAACCAGAAGGGGCTTTTTACATCCTTTGTGACATCACAGGCACGGGAATGGACGACATGGAATTTGCAACCAGGGCTTTGGAAGAGGCAAAGGTTCAGGTCATACCTGGATCGCTGATGCAAGATGGAGAGGGCCTCATTCGCGTAAGTTACGCAACGTCCATTGAGAATATTCACGAGGGTGTAAAGCGGCTGAAGAATTGGCTTGAGAGTAGGGCTTGACCTCGCCTCATACCAGTTCGATTTGGACGTAACCGTCGTGTTCGCGAATTGGATATATCTTCAGTTCCTTCTGTTTGGAAAGTTTTCCAATAAGTCTACCGTAAGCGGGTAAAAGAGGGAATGGTGACCATTCCTCAATGGCTCCGTCTTCGAGACGGTGCGTTGTTTGATGGAGAGGGCAGCGAATACAACCGTCCTTAATTTTGCCCCCATAGGCAAGTGGCCATCTCATGTGACGGCACAATGCTTCTGTCGCATGAAGTCCTTCGGGTTGTCTCGTGACCATGAGCAACTTTCCTTTGACGGTCAACATTTTTTTCTTTCCATCTTTCAGGCGTTTTGATTTTATTGCGTTATGCCATGTCATACTATCACCGTCTTGGTAAGGGGATTTCAAATTGTTCAAGGAGACGTTCTGCACTTGCAAGCGCACCTTGGACAGATGGATGGGCTCGGTGGTCTCCAATAAGGAATACGCCGTCAATTTCAACATCTGGAAGAAAACGGGCATGGTGGTTTGGGTCCATATGAGGGAGAGCATGTCGTACAGTTGTTGTCAAGACGTGCTCCCACCCTTGGACGTCTTGTCCAAACCATGAGCTAAGTTCCTTTTGAATTTCATCAATCTGTGGATTAATGGCGTCTTCACCAACCAACGTCGCCGTTACGAAATGTTGCCCCGTTGGAGACGGATGGAGATTAGTAGGAACGTGGACGTGTAGAATCTTTTGGTTCTGTTCACCCCATCGTTCATTGAGTAACAATCGTGCTTGCCGGAATGGAGATGTTCCTGCAGAAAACACAAGAGTACTTGTTAGCCGCTCTATGGTTTGGTGTTCAAGTGAATATGAAGGGAGGAGCTCTGCGGCAACATGTTGGGGAGTGGCTAAAATAACCCGGTCAAATTCAAGACGTTCTCCGTTAGCCTCAACTGTATATTGGGAAACTGAATCCACCTTAACGTTGAGATGGAGTGTCGTTGCTTTGAGTCGTTGAGCGAGTTGTTGGGGTACGGCAGCAATACCTTTTTTCGGAACAACCATGGTGCCATGAGCCATTGCCCCCCACGTGAAATCTGCAAAAGAAAAGCGTTCAGAGAGCGATGGGTCAAGGGTAATTCCTGCAAAAAGGGGTTTGAGTACACGCTGAGTGGAGGGGCGGAATCGTCGTTGTTGAAGACCTGCTGAAATGGTCGGAGCCGTGCGGTCCATGGAACGCTCGAGATCTTTCGATGAGGTTTGCATTCTCCATTTGAAAAACCTCAAACCATCACGGATTCCTACTGCCTTCAAGGTCGGTAACAGATACCGAGGGGCCTTTAGTGCGTCTCCCATGATTCGCTTTCGGCCAGATTGGGGGTCAATGGAAACCGTACAGGGGTCCATTGGTTTTGCATCTAATTTGTCAAGGTCAATCCATCGTTTAACCGTAGGATACGCCGTGTGGAGAACATGAAACCCAACATCGATGGGGTAGTCTCCGCAGGCAACTGTACTCATTCGCCCACCAACGCCATCTGAGGCTTCGTAAACGGTTACGTCGTGCCCTGCATCTTCGAGGCCAATGGCAACAGCGAGTCCTGCAATTCCTGCACCGACCACTGCAACGTTCATCCCATCATCCCCGTAAGTTCGACATCCCGCCGTCCAAATGAATAATTTGGCCGGTAATGTTGTCAGGAGCGTTTGTGAGCAACCAGAACATGCTTTGGGCTACCTCGTCAGGCTCGTTAATACGTTTTAGTGGAATCATTCCAACAGATGCTTCTCTGATCGCATCCGAACGCAAAACCGAGGCGCCGAGGCGGGTTTCCGTGAGTCCAGGGGCAACTGCATTCACCCTAATACCGCGTTGAGCATAGGTTGATGCTGCCGAACGTACCATTGCTTCAAGGCCTCCTTTGGCTGCTGAAATCGCTTCGTGATTGGTTAGGCCGTAGCTCCCTGCAACACTGGAGGTGAACACCATTCTGCCTGTTCCATTTCGGAGCATGGCTTTACCGACCAATTTTAGCATGAGAAACGCAGAAACTAGATTGGTTTGAATTACAGCCTCAAAGTCTTCCAACTTGGTGGCATGAGGTGGGCGTAGAGCAATGGAACCAACGAGATGGGCTGCACCGGCTAACCCTTCTTCTGAACGTCCTTTCGCATGGTCAACTGCGGATGAAACAATGGCTTCGTCAAGGGCGTCGCCTTCAATAACATCTGCCCCCATGTCTTTGAGGTGAGAAATACGACCTACGTCACGAGCCAAGAGAGTGACGAGGTGTCCTGAATCGATCAGTTCCTTCGCTAAGATTTGTGCAATATCGCTGCTTCCACCAACCAACAAGAATGACTTTGCCATGGCTGACAACCATCACTATTTGCTTTTATATCCCTGTTTTCTAAGCCCGTGAACATTCATTCAAAAGGGCGAGCATCAAAAGCAATCTGTGCTCAGAGATTCTCATCCAGCGATTTACGAAACCGTTCGAGACGCACAAAGCATCCATATTTTGGGTGCTGGAATGAACTCACAGCGGCCCGCTCATCAGGCAATCCATGATTTAGATGGGAAGGGTTGGAGACTCGTTCCAATCCATCCCAACGACGCCGGTGGTTGCATTCTTGGAAGGCCAATACGTCCACGAATTGAGGAAGGGGTTGAGCCACAAATCGTCGTATTTTTCTTAGCTCCAGAGCGTGCAAAGAAGGCAGTTTTAGAACTCATGATTCGTTTCCCCATATCTGAAATGCCACTTCTTTGGTTTCAACCTGGATCGGAACATGAAGAAGTGCTTGAAATGTTGAACGAGGCGGACATTACACACATTGTTGACGATTGTATTGTCCGATTCGTACAACGCCATCATTTGAAGTCGGCTGAACCTAACCTCAATGAAGAATGGTACCTCCAAACAGCTTCTTCAGAAGGAGACGGGTGTTCTGTATGGGAAGTTCATGGACGGAACTCAACTGTTAGCCCCCCTGGTGAGGCACTCGAATGGGTTGGAGACCACGAGGATTTGAGGGTGTCAGAACACACGATTCCAAGGTACATCCGGTCCCTAAAACAATCTGGTGAATCATTGAAAGAAGCTGCACATCGTCTCGCTGGCCCCTTTAAGTGACCAGTAAATGCCTGAACTTTACTCAGGATTCTATGATTTTGTACAATGCCCCATTGTTCCCAAACGTAGCATAATACAATGTTCCATCGGGGTGGAATACCAGCGGGAGAGGAGTCCCTGCATCCCACGCAAATCGTGTAATTTCCGACGTGTAGATGCCGTCGTCTCCGAGCATTACGTCAATACGGACTATTTCATGACCCTGAGGCAAAATTGTATTCCAAGAACCGTAAACGGTTGCATAGAGCGTGAATCCCTCTGAGGGTTCAAGGCCCGGAAGTGTTGAGTGAACCGGTCGAACATCAATGCCATTCATGGATGTATGTGGGGCCCATGTCCCAATTGGTGCCTCGGTTCCAACCGGAACAGGGTGGTCTGGGTCATCATCGGGCCAACCGTAAGCTGCTCCTTCGATTAGAACATTCAGTTCTTCAGGAGGGTGGTCAAACTCTAAATCCCTGCCATTATCCGTGAAAAAATACCCGTGCCCGTCAACCCAAACACCGTCGAAAGAGTTGCGAACACCGCTTGCCAGTACACCGTGTTCCCCGGTGGTGGAATTAACCCACAATAGGGCACCATTACGCTCGTCTGTTTCGTCACAAACATTGCATGTAGAGCCGCTATGCCAGACCAATGTTCCGTTAGAGAGAAGATTGATGGCATTGGTTTGATGATTCTTACTTTTTATCCCTTCAACCAAAGGTTGTGGGTTGACAAATTGGCCGTCTTCAGCGACGGTGTATTTTGTTAGCGTTCCTGCTTCAGAGACGTATGCCGAGCCGTTGTCAAGAAGGAGCCCATGAGGCCGGTCGAGGCCGTCAAGGAGGGTTCTTCGTACGTCGGATGTGATGTTCAGTTCCAGGATTTGGCTGCCGTCCCTGTCACAAATGAGCAGATGGGTATCATCGGCCCATACCAGACACGTCGGCCCACCTAAACCCTGAGCGACGGATTCAACACTGTACCCATCCACCAAACTTGGATCATCTCCCGATACATATGGGTAGACTTGCCTTACAATGAGAAGTGTAACGATGAGAATCGCCATAGGCATAATGTGCTTGCGCATGGTATGCCTACGCACCTGAAGTTTCGCTTTGAATAATTCGCACATTGACGCCCTCAAATGTTGCAACAAGGGACAAATCACAATTTGCGTTACAGAGGTTTAGCCCGTTTTCTAGAAGTTTAATTTCTTCAATCCCGTCCCAAGATGCTCTATCATTATCCGCTGATACGATAAGACAGGGAGACGGAGAAACTAGCTCGGGGTTGTTCAACGCAGGGAAGGATTCGGGGGTAAGGGATGAAATGAGCATTGTTGGGTAACGCGCTTCATCCTCGTCGTTGTAGTACGTCAGAAATTGAATCTTGTAGAGTTGATCTTCCTGTTCAATGACATAAACGCCATCATTTGGAGTAACTCGGTGTACTGCGAGGTCGTAAGTGTACCACTCCAGCCGTTCGTCCGTTGCATTTACGAATTGCGTTTCGTCAATTGTGAAATCATTCTCGATTGATTCACCTTCAACAAACTGCCAGCGTAGTCCGTCATTCATGTGAATGTCGGTCTTGGAGAAGCGAAGCGTGTAATCACTTTCGTTTGAAGAGGCTTGATTAGGCACGTCAACAAAGGTAAACTGTTCTTCTCTGGTCGCATCGACTTGTGTCAAGAACGTCAAGCCATCTGCCCCGAGGGAGGGCTGTACCCTTGATGCCTCGTCCGCTTCTGTGGACTGGCTACCAAAGGTACAACCGTATGTTTCTCCATCGATCTCCAATTGAAGTTGGAGTGAGGACCATGGCAGGGCTTCCGCACCTTCTTCGAAGGAGAGGCTCGCAAGAACATCGTCTGAGTCGTTCGTGGCTTGAGCGTTGTATTGGGTCAGGATGATGCCGTTTTCAGTCCCTAGGTCACTCTCATACGAGACGACCATCGCCGACCATACGCCAACGATGATAATCAGCGTTAGGGTCAATCCAAGGAATGCACGGCTCCATGACATGATACTCAGCTTCACTCGCCCTTAGAACGGCGCTCTATCAACACGAGGGCACCAATCATTGAGACAAGTACCGTGGTGAGAAGGAAGCCGGGTGTGTCTTCGCTGTCATCATCGGACATGTCTGTCGAAGATTCTTCTGCTCCGCCGTCACCAACAACAATTTCACCGAACATGTTGAGGGCCACGTGTGGCTCACAAGCATAGTAGAAGGTTGAATCCTCGGTGAACGTGTGCGAGAAAGCAACGGTCGAGGCTGCTTCGCCAGATGTAATTCCATTTTCCACAAAGGTGGTGGACTTGCTGCCTGTAATCTCTTTGACGTTGTGAGGCATGCTTTCGTCCTCCCAGGACCAGCAAACGGTCTGTCCAACGTTGATGTTGATCACTGCTGGGGAGAATGCATATCCGGTTGAACCGATACCAACAGTAACGTCACAGGTGACGCCTGCGAACGGGTCTACACTCGCTGGAGGCATGAGCACTTGGTCAATGACGTGGATAACACCGTTTGATGCTGGTACGTCAGCAAGTGTGACGTTGGCCATTGACGAACCAACCATGACCGAGCCGTTCTCGACATGAATCGACAATTCGTCTCCGTTTGCTGCGTTGACCGTAGTCAATCCTTGTGCAAGGTCGGTTGACATGGTAGTCCCTGCTACAACGTGGTAGAGGAGGATGTCGGCAAGTGTTGCGATTTCTTCGTCAGTCGTGAAATCATCAAGATTGATTCCTGCTGCTTCAAAGGCTGCGTCAGACGGTGCGAACACCGTGAAGTCGGCTGTTCCGCTGACCGTTGCGACCAAGTTTGCCTTGGTTAGTGCTGCAACGAGAGAAGTGTGAATGGTGGTCGCTGATGCTGTCATAGCGAGGTTAACGGCTGGCGTCCAGACGTAGGCTTGACATTCAGCAGCGCTGACATTGGTCACAGCATGTGTGACTGTGTTGTAACAGCCCGTAATGGTTTGACCGGCCATTGTAAAGTTCTCGAGGTACATGTATGCATTGCATGCAACCTTGCTTGCTCCGGGGGCAATCGTGTGAGACACCATGTTGTAACAGATGTCACCGGCTGGGGGCATCAATACTTGGTCAATCACATGCACGACTCCGTTGGATGCAACTACATCCGCAATCGTAACGTTAGCATTACCGCTTCCAACAGTAACTCCTGTGGTGGCAACATTCAGGTCAAGCATGTCACCGTTAACAGCCCGAACCGCTGTGGTTCCGTCTGCGAGGTCGGTTGATAGGGTGGCGCCGGCTACAACGTGATAGAGGAGAATGTCAGTCAAAACTGCCATCTCTTCAGGTGTGTCGAAGGTAGCGAGGTCTATTCCTGCTGCTGTGAACGCGGCGTCAGTAGGAGCAAACACTGTGAATGGTCCTGTCCCTTGAAGCGTAGCAACGAGATTGGCTTGAATGAGTGCTTCCACGAGAGCTGTGTGAATTCCTGTAGATGTTGCAACGCTTGGGATGTCAACCAATTCTACAGTCGGGGGCATGAGGACTTTGTCAATGATGTGAATAACACCGTTTGATGACATGACGTCGGCGGTTGTGACATTGGCTCCTTCAACCATGACGGCTCCTTGGGACACACTGAACGTGACATTGTCTCCATTGACCATTTCAACACTCAAACCGTCTGTAACGGCGGAAGATTCTACTTGACCCGAATAAACGTGGTAGAGGAGGATGTCCCGCAGTGTGGCGTTTTCCTCATCGGTGTCAAAGTCGGCGAGGTTAATGCCGGCTTCAGAAAAGGCTGTGTCTGTTGGGGCGAAGACCGTGAATGGTCCGTCGCCTTGTAGCGTTGTTACCAAGTCTGCGTGCGCAAGAGCCGCCACTAAGGAATCGTGGACGCCGCTGTTCGTTGCGTTTGTTGGGATATCATCAGATGCATCTGCCGTTACGTTGAACGGTAGTGTTGCAAGTAATAGGCTGGCTGTCAAAATGAAGACTCTTAGGCGCATCATGTTTTTCTCTGTTTTTTCCACCCTTATAGAGGGTAGTATTTTTCCATCAAACAAAGGGTGAACGGTATTCGTGGACATCTTCTGCAATTCGCAATAATTGGTTATATTTTGCAACTCTATCTGAACGTGCGGGTGCTCCGGTTTTGATTTGTCCTGCACGAGTACCAACTGCAAAGTCCGCAATGGTCACATCTTCCGACTCCCCACTTCGATGGGAAACAACATTGTTGAATCCGTGGGTTGTAGCCATGTCCATCGCTTCTAGCGTTTCTGTAACTGTACCTACTTGATTGAGTTTCACCAACATTGCGTTAGCAGCCCCTAACTCAATTCCCTGGGAAAGGCGTTGTGATTGCGTCACAAACAAATCGTCCCCAACAGATTGGACACGGTGGCCGTTTGCTTTGGTAAAGGATGCCCATCCTGCCCAATCGTCTTCACCAAATCCATCTTCAATCGATAAGATTGGATATTCGTCGATCCAACCGGAGTACATCTCTGAAAGATCCTCGCTTGAAAGTACGCGCCCTTCCATATGGTAGCCATCGTCTTTGAGGAACTCTGTAGATGCTACATCAAGAGCGATACCAATTTCTTCTGTCGAATAACCTGCGCTTTCTATGGCTCGGACCATGTATTTGAGGCCCTCTTCGTTTGAAGGGAGGTTAGGGGCGAATCCTCCTTCATCACCAATGCCACCAAGTAATCCATCTTTCTTGAGTTCCTTTTTGAGAGCGTGATAGGTTTCAACACCGGCACGAAGACCTTCTTTGAAATCGTCAAACCCGTGTGGCATAACCATGAATTCTTGCACGTCAACATTTGATGCTGCATGTGCTCCTCCGTTGAGAATGTTAAGCATCGGTACTGGCATCAATCCGCCTGCGACTCCACCAACATACTTCCACAATGGTAATTCGTGATAGGCAGCACCAGCATGAAGGCAAGCCATGGATGCTCCAAGCATTGCATTAGCACCGATATTGGATTTGTTTGGGGTTCCATCAAGTTCAAGCATGACTTCGTCAATAATGCGTTGCTCATCAACTGGAAGGCCAACAAGAGCTTCTTCAAGAAGTTCCGTCACGTTGAGGACGGCTTGCTCTACGCCCTTTCCCATGTAACGGCTTGTATCCCCATCTCGGAGTTCAAGGGATTCGTATGCACCGGTAGAGGCCCCGGATGGAACGATTGCTCTACCCATTAAGGCGCCTTCGACATAACAATCCACTTCAACTGTCGGTTGCCCACGACTGTCCAATACCATTCGTGAGTCCAAACCGGTGATGTGACCTGACACAATGCTCCCTCAACCCGTCCAAGGGAAGGGGGGACTTGAATGAAACGGGAGTTATTGGTTCGTACGATTTAACCAAGCCATCCACCGCGCCACTTGAGCTTGGATTTGTGGGACTTCTACCTCTGATTGGGCTTGAACCATCCAACAGAGTTGTTCCTCAAGCGGGGAAATTGAGAACAGTTCTGCCTTGAATACGGGTTCATTATCGATGAGAATGTGTCGGCGGCGGTCTTCCACAAAGCAATGTATCAATTGTCGTGGGAAATGGTGAATGATGGACTGTTGCGGGCACATAAGGACCAATGATTCGTTGAGGAAGAGCAGTGATTCGCCGGTGAGGGGGTTAAGTTCGTGGAAATGGATAGGGGTATCTCCGAACATGGCCGCAATATCAATCTGAAACCAGTCTTGTTGACTGACAGAAAGGTCACATTGTGAAAGGTGATCCAAGAATGCTTGAAGTCCGGCCTCTTCGCTGTAACCCTTGACCCGCATGGTAACTTTGTAGAGAGGCTTCCTTTTGAACCCAACGAAGTGCTTGTTTACCCGAAAGGCGGGATTTATTTCCACTAAATGTATAATTCTAGATTAAAATTATCATAAGATGCTTCAATTGCCCCATATAACGCCCGTAAAAGGATTGAAATAGGTACGAGGCAACCGGAAACCATGCCCCGAATAGCAGAAATTGACCGCGCCATACTCGCCGAACTTAGGAAGAATGGGCGCATGTCCTATGTTGACCTCGCTGCACAAGTTGAAGCAAGTGAGCGAACCGTCCGAACACACATCCGTAATATGGAGGAAAACGGGACTATTCGTGGCTACACCATTCGTGAAGGAGGAGTTGGCCTTACTGCGCTCGTTCGAATAAAGGTGGCACCAGGGTCCGAAATTGGTTCGTTTGCTTCTGAAGTTACGGGATGGGATGGAATTGAGATTATCTACGAAGTTTCTGGCGAGGCCGATTTGGTTGCGCTTGTCCACGTCGATGACACCATGGCCCTTCGCAAATTGTTGGATAAAATGTGGCTCGCCGCTCCAAATGAAATCGCCAGCACAACCACGGAATTGGTTTTGGAACAATACTGATTATTCCTGTTCCCCATCGTCATCGTCATCGTCTTTTGATGGTTTTGGAGGCGAATAGTCAATCCCACAGGACCTGCAGACCATTTCATCGTCCCAATCGCATTGGCGCTTACATCCAGTCATCGAACTCACCTTGATTTCCACTTGACTGAGCATCCAATGGATTGAGTGACTGCAGTATCCGGCACCTTGCCGTTCAGCATTGCAGTTATCGCTTCATCTAAGTCTCGCACCATAACATCGCTAGGGTCGCGTGGACTATCGTCCATCCTTCCTTTGTATACCAGTTGACGCTGGGAATTGAACAAGAAAAATTCAGGAGTTCGTTCAGCACCGTAAGCATGCGCAATCTCTTGCTCTAAATCGTGAAGATAAGCGTAGGGCATACCCTTTAACGCTCTCTTTTCCATGTTTGCGAACGAGTCGTTTTCATACACAAGGGGGTCGTTGGAATTGATCCCAACATAGCCGATTTCGTTCTGTTGGCAGAACTCAGCCATTGCGTTCATTCGGGAGACGCTCGCCACAACATACGGGCAGTGATTGCACTCGAAAACAACTACCAAACCGTTCCTGTAGAATGCTTGCTCCAGAGACATTTGGCTCCCACCAACTGCCGTGTTTGCATTAGCAAGACGAAAGTCGGGCGGTGCATCACCGATGTTAAGAGACATAAGCATCGGTTGGGGTTCACACTCAAAATGCCTTGCTTTAACCCGTCACAGAGTCAAGAAATATGCTGCTGCGCCTAAACCTGCTACTAGACCGGTAATAAGAATAATTTTCGTGAGGGTTGATTTGGGGTTTTCAGCCTCAAGAGGCGTTGCTTGAGCCGGAAGGTCGGGTACGACTTTTTCTTCTTCAACAGGATCATCGTGCGCGTCCCAGTAAGCCTGCTTTTCCGCCTCACCCGCAGCTAGTTCTGCTTCAATTCGTGCTTGCTCTGCAAGTCGAGCTTCTTCAGCAAGACGGGCTTCCTCGGCAAGGCGGGCTTCTTCAGCAAGGCGTGCTTCCTCTGCTGATTGAGCTTCAGCGGCCAACCGTGCTTCTTCGGCAAGTCGAGCTTCTTCGGCAAGACGGGCTTCCTCTGCAAGGCGAGCCTCTTCAGCAAGACGGGCTTCCTCTGCTGATTGGGCTTCGGCGGCTAAACGTGCTTCCTCGGCAAGGCGTGCTTCCTCTGCTGATTGGGCTTCGGCGGCTAAACGTGCTTCTTCAGCAAGGCGGGCCTCCTCTGCGAGACGTGCTTCCTCTGCGAGACGTGCTTCTTCTGCAATACGCTCCTCTTCAGCGAGGCGTGCTTCCTCTGCGAGACGTTCGTCCTCGGCAAGGCGTTCTTCCTCAGCAAGGCGTTCTTCCTCAGCAAGGCGTTCTTCCTCAGCCTTACGTGCTTCCTCTTCCTTGCGGATGGCTTCTGCAGCGGCTCGCTTTGCTGCTTCTTCCTCAGCAAGGCGCCGAATCCGTTCATTAATTGCATCTTCGTTCTTATTGGAATACCGAGTGAGAATAGCTCGCCCCATCTTGGAAAAGTCTTCATCGGAAATTGATTCAACCTGCTCCCGGGTTGCAACCAGTAACCGTTCTACGTCATCGATAAGAAATTCGCCCTCGTGGTTATTGAGTTCGGTGCGGAAGGATTTGTAAAAATCCCTTTGTTCAGTAGAAATCGACCCGTCCTGGGTCATAAAATCTTGAAGCGCAGTTAGGATTTCTGTCAAATTAAGTTGCTCAAATTCCACTGAAGTTCCCTCGTACAAGTAGTTGGAGTCAGCGAGTCGTCATCAATGTTCGTTCGCATTCTGCTAGGCGAGTTTTGGCAACAATATGATCCGGGTCTATCGCAAGGACTGCACGCCATGCTACCTCTGCTTCATCAAGACGCTCTGAATTGTGAAGAAGTGCAGCGATGTGTAGTCGAGCATCCAAATGTTGGCCATCGCACCGAACCGCTGCTTCAAAGTCAGAAAGAGCGTTGTCAATCTTAGACCATTCCAGGTAAAGAAGGCCTCGCTGATGCCATGCTGGTGCATGTTCAGGAGAATGGCGCAGGGCTTCATTTAGCGGTGATTCTGCTCGCTCGGGTCGGTCCATACTCATGTAGCACGCTGCGAGTTGGGTGAGAGCATGAGTGTGGTGCGGAGCGGTCTCAAGGACATGACGAAGTTGTTTGCTTGCAAGTTCCCATTCCCCGAGCATCATGTGGCCTTCGGCCTTCCGAACGCGAGCGAGGGCGAGCATCGGAGCCATATCCAAAAGAATCTCTGCATCATCCAGTACGCTCCTGCCCTCATTCATTGCCATAGAGATAGAACTACGATTCAATCGTGCACGAATATGCGCAGGGTCGATGCTTAGGCACTCAGTGAATTTTTGATGAGCCATTTCAAGATGCCCTGTTCGGGCTGCTATGTTGCCGCGAACATAGGCTACAGTTGCGCTGGCCCCATGGACATCTGCAGCGTCAATGAAGCTTGAAGCAGCGTTAATGTCATTGGTATCTAGGGCCAGAAGAGCGGATTCAGAGGCGACAGAGGCATCGTTTTCATTCATTAAACGGCGGGCGCGAGCGAGGGATTCACTGGCAGCCTCAACGTCGCCGAGCATTCTCTGAGTACGGGCAAGTCCCAACCATCCAACACCCAATTCTCGGTCAAGGGACAAAGCACCATTGAACGACTTGAGAGACGCGTCCAAGAGGGCGGTATCTGTTTGTCCTGTTCCATCACGATGACGGTCGGCATGCGCGAGATGGAGGCGGCCCTCTACGGTATGAAGAAGAGCGTGGTCAATGCCTTCTGGCGTGGATGAAAGAAGTTCTTGAGCCTCATCAATTCTGTGATTAAGAAGGAATTTTCCGGCGATTCTAGCACGAAGTTCTCCGTTCATTGGCTGTGCTTCAAGAGCACCCATGAGCGTTTCTTCGGCAGCAACTCCTGAACCTTCTAACTCCAAAAGTTCGGATTTAAGGAAAATGGTATTGACCCCCCCTGCATTCAGGGCAACTGCATGGGTTGCAGCCTTCAACGCGTTGCGTTCATTGCCTTTCACACCAGCAAGCAAGCGAGCTTTGAGAGCCCATGCTTCACCGCATTGCCGCTCTAGCGTCAAGCACCGTTCATTGGCTTCCAGAGCAAGTGGGAGTTCTCCCTCAGCCTCAAGTAAAAGAGCATAGGAAAGCCAATCCTCATGGCGACTTGGGTCTTCTGCAAGGGCCTGTTCAATCGCTTCAAGCGCTTCTGAACGAGCTCCAGCCCGGGCCCGTAGTCCCGATAACAAGGAGCGGTCTGCGGCAGTATCAACTCCAAGAGCTTCGAGACGGCGAACCGCACGTTCTGCTTCCTCATCTCCCATCGAGGCGAGAAGATGGGCGTGTGATCGAAGCAATGCTGGATCGTCAGGTGTAATTTTCATGCGAGCTTCTAGCCAATGACGATGCAATGCTTCATCGCCACGAAGTCGCGCAATGTATTCAAGACCCTCTACAATGCTCGCATGGCCTGGTGAGCGCTGATAGGCAATACCTAGAGCACTTTCTGCCCAAACGTGGTGTTGAATGTTGAGCGCTGCAAGCCCAAGGCGATGTGCGGTATCTGAATCCACTCTAAGGTCCGCCATCGTATGATGATGTGCGTCCAGCAGGGCAAGGAGGCGCTTCAACATGGCTTGGTGTGTCGGAGTTAGTGACGAAATGCCTACTGCTTCAACAGTCTGATGTTGGACGATACTCGTCAGCGCATGGCATGTTTCCGAGATATCCATCGTCGCTCCGGTTGAATGTTCATGCCGATTCAAAAAGGCATGTACTGTGAGCGATGCATCAATTTCTGGGTGGATGGCTCGTAAGGAATCCATGGTCTCTTGCAGGTCGTTGACCTGATGATGGGTATCTTCCGCAGAACGGTTGAGTTGGTGGAAGTGAGTTGCTTGTGATTCCCTCAGAAGAGTTTGCATATCAAGGAGGCGAATGACCCGTTTACTGGTGCTCAGCATCCAATATCCAACTGCACCAGCAGCACTGAGTGTGGTTAATCCTACAACAACGGCAAAAGCGCTCATTGACCCTCACCCGTCCGATGTGCCTTTATGGTCTGCGGCGAAAAGATGGGGTGATATGCCTATTTAGGAGGTCTTTATTATTCCCCGAATTGGTCAATTGAAAGGAAATTAAGCATTTTTCCATCCCACCTTTGCTCACATTCAAAGGCTCCCTGTAACGAAGCAGGTTTGGTGAGGTCGGATGACAGATAAGGCCGAGGAGGACGTTTGGTATTCAGAACGTCTTGAATCCCTGGTTCGGTTCGGATTTCAGCGAGCGCACGTAGAGACTTTTCTGCATGAAGATGAAGCCCATGTCGTGGACCGATTGGCGTGGCTAGAAGCACGACGGGAACAAGCTTCTCAAATTGAAGACCGAATCGTCTCATTCAGGGCAGAACATCCTCATCATGATGTCGATTTTTCATTGACTACCGAGGCGCTTACTGACCCTTTTGCTGTAGATGATGCGCATTCATCATTTGAACGGATGATGACTCAACATGCGCCTTGGGAACCGGCTTTGGAACGCGGAAAGGTGGCTTGGCATGATTTCGGATTGGGGGAGGATTGGAGTCGCCTCTATCAGCGATTAGCGAACTTGGACGCCTCGAGTGCCACCTCGATTCAAATCCTATATCCCTTATTTGGCCACCCAGAGCGCTTTGATGAACTGTTTCGCCATTTGGACATCATCGAAATGGATGAAGACCGTCAACGGAGCGTCATGAGACAAGGTTATGATTCCTTGAAAACGATGGGTTACAATCTTCCTAGCATTGAACACCATTCGCTGATGGATGCCTTTGCAGTGATTGAAAAATGGCAGGATTTCCACCATACGTCTGAGCAACTCAAATTATCAATCACCCAGCTTGTCACGCCCTTTGATAGAGAATTGAGTCAAAATTTGGAACGTCGTCGCTCTTCGCTAACCAGTATTGAGCAAGTTGACGAACTCCATGAGATAGAAAAAGAAGTCAACCGTTTGGGGCAGACATTTGAAGACCGTAGATTGGAAGTCTCGGCAGTTATTCAGGAATGGAGAGGGCTGGGGATTATATTTCCTCACGAAGGAGATCTACATCCGAGTGAATTGATGGAATGGGAAGCCAACTTGGAATCAATAAAAGATTCTATTGACGAACATTTGGGCTTAGTTGAGCGGTGGCATCGCTTTGAAAGGTATTGGCCAAGCCGTGTTGAAACGAGTAGAAAATGGGTTGGTCAGCTTGAACATAGTGATGATTTACAGGACGCTGTGGACGAGTTAGATCAACTTTGGAAACAATTGGAACTTGATGGTCTCTCACTTATAGATCACTTTGAGGGCGCAGGGTTGGTTCTGGACGAGTGGCGCCAAAGACTGTTTGAAGATCCATTGAGAACCATGGAATTGTTAACCCATACGCGGCCGAAGTGGGATCGAGCGGTTTCTATCATCGAGAATTTAGAATCTATCGACGTATCTTTTGAAGGTGCGGATGGGACAACTGGGCGTGTCAGATTGTTGCGAGAAACTGAACTCAGCGTGGAATTGATGGATGAGTCGGAGCGCTTCATCCACGAGCGAACGCGAAGAAATAACCGCCATCGCGACATGCTAAATAGAGAGCTTGCAGACCTAAGGATCGCAGATAAAATCGGCACTGAACGGGACACGTCGGCTATGAGCCTCAATGAATTTGAAAGTTATATTGCCGCATTACAGCGTTCGGATTCAGCAGCAACTTTGGAAACTGCTTCATCAATTCCAACCCGATTCATATCACAGTTGAACCGTGAGGTTGAGCAACTTAAGGAGGTGGGGTGGGATGTTGAAGACTGGCTTTCGTCCTTACCCGACCATCCAGGAGATGTTGCCCGCCAACTCAATTTAGCACGGCAGCATATCCAGCATCATGAAGTGTTGAGGCGCCGACTTCAGTATCTCCCGTGGAATAAGGACGTCAATCTAGCATTGCAACTTGAATTGGATTTGAGGCGCCCCTCCCGCTTGCCTTCACTCAGTGAAAAGATTCCTGCATTATCAGCACACCTTGCGCAACGAGCCGTGGAAGACGAATCTTTTGAACTAAAATTATGGAAACCAAAAATTGCTCGTCCCACCTTAGTTCCACTCCATGAGAGAGAACGGTCCGTTCAAGCACCCGGAGACACACTTGATGACGCTCATGAAGCCATGCTTGAAGCAATGGAGCCTCACGAACAAGAAGAGAACGTTGGGGCTGCAGAAGAATCCACTCTTCCAGCCTTAGAGCAACCCTCAACTCTGAAAGGAGATAGCGACCCCGTTGAAAATCCTCCAGAAGTACAACATGTCGAAGCCCCTCCTGCAAGCGAAGCGAAGGTGGTTGTGAAGCGGGATGAGCAACTGAATGAAAAGATGGTGAATGAGCCTTTGATGCCTTCACCTAAGGGCATAGTAGTTGAACCTCAAGAAGCAAATGGTGAGGGGGCTTCTTCCGCTTTGAAGGCCCTCACAACATTGCTCTCTCAACTCGGTTTGACCGAAGCCGCACATTCAACCGAGCATGTCGGCCTCAATGCAATGGGAGACGTGCGGAGAGCAATTGCAGGGCACGTGAATGTCACTCCTCGGGATGTTCGCATTGCTCGCTTACTACGAATTACGTTGAGATGTTTACCTGATGGTAGTGGAGATGACCGGCAGCGAGCCGAGGTGTTGCAGGTCCTCTCAAACTCGATTAAGCCCCTTAAAAAGTGGATGCGCCATCGGTTAGAATCCCGTCACTCAGGAGCAAGTGGCGACCTTTTGAAAGATGCTGCTGAACTTGGGACTGCCCTCACTCGAATCCCGGGGCCAGGCCGAAGGGTTCCCATGGTGCAGGACGAATATGTTCTGCCTCACGAGCTTAGTGAGATCAAAATAGAAGCTCAACGCCTCTACGACGCAATTGTCTTGCCTTCTGCAGGCGGCGTTGCTGCCTGAATCAATCCCACAACGGGTCCAGAGGCGGCGCCCCAACTTGCGACACAGGTGGTGGAAGCGGAGGGGGTGGGAGAGAACTGAATGGAACCAATGCTGGAGCTGCGGGTGCCGGTGGCAACGGAAGGGGTTGGGGAATTGGTGCTGCTACGGGCGGTGGAGGTATTTTCCCTTGAGTCGCCGTAACGGGAGGTCCTGCTAGAGGAATAGGGTGGAGTGCTGGTGGGGCGGGAATTTGCGACGGAATGGGCAGCTGTCCAATGCTTGGGAGAGGTTGTCCGGCCGGGGCAGGTAATTCCTTAACGGGTTCAATCGCGGGTGGTCGTATTGGTTGCTTCATGGACTCTACGATAACGTTAATGTGTTCCGTATCTAGTTCTCCGTCCCGTAGGAAGCCGACGAACGCCGGCCCTAGAAGGGCGGTACTGTTGTAGATCAAGAACGGGCTTTGCATCCATCCTGAGAGATAAAAGTCATGACGTCCCCCGTGGTCAGAAAAGGAAATACGATGTAAATCCAATTTAGCCAATAGTATTCCTGCGAATCCAGCCAAAATGAATGCTCCTCCACCAATCATGGGGAGGCTAGTAAACATCATCAGCCAAACAAATAAGCCAAAACCAATCGAGCACGCCCAAATCGGCATGAGGCGTTGAAAAATATCGAGGTGTGTGTGCGAATATCCAGAAATGTGCTCCTTGACCAGGGCCATACGCACGTTGAGGCGGCGAATACCGTCTGCATCGTACCGGGACTCTACCATCCTCATCAGTTTTTCATCGACAATAAGGGATGTTGATTGATGCCCAGATATATGTTGGCTCAAAGGAAACTCTGTTACCGTTTCACCTTGGAGAGCCAAAATAGGGGCTGCTCGAACAGGGAATGACCATTCTGTGGATGTTTTGTCGTCTTCGTTAGCCTCGGAATCGAGATCATCTCCCTCTTCCACACCATCATTGTGAACGTTGTCAGGTTGAGCTTCCTCGCTGAAAGGGACGTCATGCGAAGAAGGAGTTTCTTCTTCCTCTTGCGCGGGCCAGTCCGTAGCAATGTCTTCGTCCATAGTCGGGCAAAGCCGATGTTGCTTTTCAACGAACCGCTCATTCAGCGGTGGACTTCAGAAAGCCAAATCTTCACGCCTTCTGGAGCTTTGAAATCCTTGCCTTCTTTGGTACCAATCAGTGTAGAAGCGGTTGATTGATTGATGTAATCAAGTACCTTTCCAGTCACAGGTCCGTTGAAGATTACAGCTTCTGCCTCTTCGGATTCGGTCATTGCTGACTCAAGCTTCGAGGGTCCAATTTGTTCGGAAAATGTACCATCAGCAAATCGAATGACAGCTTTGTTCTTGCCGAGATCCTCTGCCATGTCAAACAATTCTTGAATGTCAGCTGGAGCGAGTTCGACTTCCTCAGCACTGAACTCTTCATCCATGTCCTTGTCCCAATCATTATCTTTTTCACCGCCGAACTTTTCGTTATCTTTGGCTTCCTTGTTGTCAAGTTGGTGCTTAAATTTAGCAGCATCAACCTTCTTTTGAAGACGCATGGTAACGGTCTTTTGTGGTAACAATTCCCATTCTTGGCCAACGGGTGCTTGAGCTACATGGTCGACCTTCATCATATCATATAGTTGTAAGAATAGCATCTCACCGCCACGGTCACCATCAATGGCAACGGTGACGCTTTCCTTGCTGTTTGCCAGATCAATCAATTCTTGCTTGATGTTGCCGGAGCCATCAGCGCTGATGGCATTCTTCAGACCACAGTTCAACAAGTTTCGAACATCGTTTCGACCTTCCACGATAATCAGGGAAGATGATGATTCAACGTTTGGCCCAGATGTTAATCCGTGGAAGGAGGTTGCAGTTCCAGTCGTGAGTACTGAGCGAACTTCTTCGATTACAGTCTTTGACGCGGCTTCCCCAGAGTTGACAAGGGAGAGAAGGAGTTCCTTTGCTCGGTCAACAACAGCAGTTCTCTTCGTTGCACGAATGTCGCTAATTTCAACAACTTTGATGATGGAGTTGCAGGGTCCAATTCGGTCGATTGTTTCTAACGCACTACCGATGATAGCGGTCTCAACGTTATCCATGCTGCTTGGAATGATGATCGTTCCATGCACTTTTCCGTTCTTGGTTTCCATTTCAACATCAACGTGTCCGATACGAGCGGTGCGTTGGAGTTTTCGAAGTTCAAGTTCATCGCCAAGAAGTCCTTCGGTTTGGCCCATTATGGCCCCGATGATGTCCTTGCGTTGGACCGTTCCGTTCACTTTAATATCGGCTCGAATTTGATATTTCATAGCCTTGCCTTTTGAATTTCCGCCGCCAGGGCGACCGTTGTTTCTTCCCATGAGAATTCCTCTTTTTCTTACGAACACATGAACCTCGCAAATCAGTGCCGAACTATCTGTTCGGAGCTGTTATTTGCAGCCATCCTCGGAAGGATGAAGTGAATGTGAACAGATATCCCAGCAGCCTACCCCTTTTGAATCCTCTCCACAAACGAAACCCCCCTATAGCGTTTTTTTGGAACGGATTATTCAAGTGGATGAAGTTCTTGGATGAACATGTGTCATCGCCGGAACTCGGGAGTTTGGATGTTTTCCGTTCCACCGTTGAGGTCATGCTCATTGATGGCGTCCTCACCCGAGAAGAGAAGCGCTTAATCATCAAACTCGCCAACGTTTTGGAATTAACTCCTGACGAGCCCGCCTACATTTATGAGGCCATTCAAACCAAACAAGACACTCGGCCTGGTCCTTTGGTATCCCCTGAAGTTATGCGCTCAATTTACACAAAGGTGTTTGAGGTCGCTATCGTCAACGCCTCACTTTCCCGGGATGAATTTCGTGTCCTCGCCCATCTGCGTTCACAATTTGACATTGACGACGACCAGCATAAAGACATTGAAGCCGAGTTACGAGAAATGGTCAAAGAAAAATATGAAGATGCTGCCGTCATTGACACGCTAATGAATACCTTGCGGGATTCGGTTGGAATGGTAGGGGACCTCTTTGATACGTTCAGAAAACGAATCAATGAGGGTGACACCCGTTGAATCCTCACCTCGATGACTGGTTGGAATCCCAACCCACTTCGTTGCTGAAGTCCAAACGTAAGATGATGAAGTTCCTCAAGCAAGCCTACGGGGTTTGTGTCGGCAATTTTGCGAACAAACCAAGAACCGACATCACTGCCCAGAACGGGACTTTTTCATTTCATATGGGCAGTCCTTTACCGGATTTACGTCAAATTAGTTCCTGGATGCTAACCCATTCACCAAACCAGCGAAAATTGGCAAAGCTCATCCCGGCTCTTTGGAAACGACATGGGCGGGAAGATGTTTCTATGGCTGGGTTATTTCTTGCAAATCTATCGTTAGAGAACCTTGCTCAAGACCCTTGGATGGCGTTTATTCACCTTCTACAGAGAAAAGAGCCACTATCAGCAGTACTCGAAGTCGCGGAAGAGATCGTTCGTGGAGGCCATACTTCTCCAACCGATGAATGGTTGATTGCAGCAAGTGAACAAAGCCCTCACTGGCATCAATACTGTGTTCTTTTCTTATCGCTTAGAAAGGAGCAAACTGCTGCATCACGCTACCTCATTTCGGCCGCTCCAAAAGGTGGAGAACTGTTCGAACGAATCCGTGAACGCTTGCTCGCAGCGGAGCATTGATGGACATCTTACAAAGTGTGTTGACCATGACGGAACGGTTCCTTCCAGCAGAAGACCCTGTTCTTGAGAGTGTTTTGCGATGGACGGTAGACCGAGATGCGCGTGATGTACGACGTCTCCTTGAATGGTTACCAGAGGCTCGTTCTAGTCGAGAAAGAAAGGCGCTTCTTGATCGTGTCCGGGGCTTACTCAAAGAATTAGAAGAGGCGTTAAATCAGCTTGACGGTATGCACTGAGGGGCTTTCATGTCGTTTACTGGACTACTGTTGGCTGGCGGAGAAAGTCGCCGAATGGGTCAAGATAAGTCGCTGATGTTTGGAGGAGTCGGCCGACTCAAAGAGGTCTTGTTACGTTGCGGGGCTCATCGCGTCGTTGTTCTTTGTGGAGCAGAGGCACGAGTTGATTTCTTCGAAGGCGAAACATGGGCTGATCCGTCGCATTGCAACGGGATTCATCAGGTGGTCGAGTGGGCTCTAGGCCAGATTGAGGGGGATGTCATGTTAGTGCCCTGCGATGCATTCCTCTTTGAGGAAAAAGCGTGTAAGGCATTATTGGAAATTGCTCAACAGGGGGGCGTTCCCACCGACTTGAACGGGCGAAGACAACCTTTGTTCTCGTACATTCCAAAATCCTTTGAGATGCCTTCAACTGTTGAATCAATGCGAAACATGACCGAATCTCTTCCAACCGTTAGCGCTCAAGGCTATGGGCAATGTTTCACGAATTTCAATCGTTCTGAGGAGATTGAGGAACATCAACATGAACTATCCCGGATTTCATGGTAACAAAGCCTTGAGCAACCCAACTAAGCACCTGTGGATAGAGGCGGTGTTCCTCAACCTTTACTCGGTTGCTCAACGAAGTCTCGCCATCACCTTTGAGCACCGGTACGGTTTCTTGCGCAAGCACGGCCCCACTGTCCATTCCTTCGTCCACCATGTGAACCGTACAACCCGTTAGTTTAGCCCCAGATGCAAGAACATCTCTGTGAGCGTGAGCTCCTGGGAAATGAGGGAGGTATGACGGATGGATGTTAACGATTCTACCACCCCACCTCTCAAGGAAGTGAGGGGAAAGAAGGCGCATATAGCCCGAAAGAACAACGAATTCAATATCATACTGCTCAAGAACTTCCATGAGCGCTTCTTCGTGTGCAACCCGTGTATTCTCGGCGTCTTTCGAGGGGAGAACCAGTTCAACCTCTACACCAAGTTGGTGAGCGAGCTGAATTCCTCCCGCTTCCGAACGATTGGAAATAACGACAGAAGTGGCGTGAAGGAGCTTGTCTTGTTGTTGTGCCCTGACCAGGGCTTGCATTCCCGAACCCGAACCGGAGATCAAAACTGCACAACGAAGTGGATTGCCGGCTGTCGCCACTCTTCCGCCCACTGGCGTTCCTGTCATGATTTTCCCAAAACTCACCTTCATTTGATTACTTCGTTCGTGTCGGAGAGGTTTTTGAAGGCTCAGCGTGCCGCAAGGATTGAGGGGTCCCGTGACTGAAATCGCCACGAAGTCTATTGTGAGAGCTCAAGCTTCTCTTGACATCGCCTCAAAATACACCTCGTTAGAAGACGAAGAGGTTGTTGCGTTAGTACTCGCTGAACATAAACCAAGTGCGAATGCATTTGTTCGGGGGGTTTGGATTACCATTGGTAGTTTGTTCGTTGCTTTTGCTGGAATCGGAATATTTCTCCCGGGTATGCCGACGACATCGTGGCTTGTGGCTGCCGCCTACTGCTACGGGCGTTCGTCCCAGAAACTGTTCCAATGGCTACTGACGAATCGGTACTTTGGAGGACCTTTGCTCGGATATTACCGGTCCGGTAAAGCCCTACCCTTCCACTCAAAAATTGTTATTTGTGGATTGATCGGGTTTGTCTCTATTTCATCTATTTGGGTGGTCACGAAGGCTGGGGACCCTGGTTTCGGACAAGCCACCATCTTCATTGTAGCTGTGCTCGGCATATGGTGGGTTGGATGGCGTGTTCCAACAACTGCATGATCACTCGACTTGAAAGTCATCATACAACTTTGCAGCGTTCTTGCCTGCATCTATGAAGAACATAGGAAAAATTCCGTGAATGATCAATTGTACTGAACTGAGGCCAAATCGGAATGACAAGCGAAACGCCCTCACTAGGTGTTCAAAAAATGTCATTCCAACGTCGTTTAAATGCCCCATAATAATTCACCGCTCCACAATTGATCAATGCCTGAATAGGCGATGTCCTGTGAATATCATTGCTATGTTACGATTGTTTGCTTCATCGATGACTTCTTGGTCACGGATTGAGCCTCCGGGTTGGACTACGACGGCCGCACCTGCTTCCGCAGCTTGCTCTAGACCATCTTTGAACGGGAAAAACGCGTCGGATGCGAGGATGCAATCGTTAGCTTTGTTACCAGCACGTCGTGCGGCAATTCGTACTGCTTCAACCCTGCTAGTTTGCCCTGGACCAATTCCAACGGTCGCTGTACCTTGTACCATAACAATCGCATTTGACTTCACTTGCTCACAAACGCGTACTGCAAATTTCATACTGTCAATTTGTGACTGTGTAGGTTCTCGGTCAGTAACCGTTTTCGCCTCGGCCCAATCTATGATAGGTGGCTCTTCGGTTTGAACTAACATTCCTCCCTCTACTGGTTTGCGAACTAAGATGCGCTCCAATGGTGCCAGTCGGTCTTGGGGGGAATCGATGGTAAGGAGGCGGCGATTTTTCTTTGCCATCAAAAGAGACTTTGCTTCAGGTGAAAATGCTGGTGCCATCAATACTTCCACGAAAAGGTTTCCAATCGATTCAGCCGTTGCAAGCTCAACGGGTTCGTTGAAACAAATAATGGAGCCAAATGCGGATTCTGGGTCGCTGGCTAATGCCATGTCAAACGCTTCTTTTTGAGTTTCTGCCAAAGCTGCACCACACGGATTGTTGTGTTTCACAATAACGCATGCATGGGGGGTCTGTGGCCATTCATCTGTTGAGAGTGAGCGGCAAAGACGCAACGTTGCATCAGCATCAGAATAGTTGTTGTAAGACATCGCCTTACCTCCTTCAACCCGTGCCGTTACCAACGTTGAATGCTGGCCCGAGTGCAAGGGGTCAACATACAACCCAGCAGCCTGATGTGCATTTTCACCATATCTGAGAGTGTGCATGATGTGGGCTGATGAAAGCATAGTTGAGGGAAGGCGTTGACTTTGCTCGTTAACATCAGAGTAGGCGGACGGATCTCCAATGAAGCGTTGATGGAGTTCATTGGCAATCGCTGAATCGTATGCTGCAGTGTGCTGAAAGGCTTCAAGAGCAAGTTCTCGGCGGAGTTCCATGTTGACCTCAGTCACTTCTTCAACTTCTCCAATTGCTTTTAGAAGGTCTTGGTATCGCTTTGGATTTGTTGCAATGAGAACATGTTGGTGGTTTTTTGCGGAGGCTCGAACCATAGTAGGGCCGCCAATGTCAATCATTTCTAACAGCGGATTATCTGCCATGGGCGGGTCTTGTGCAGCAGCGCTAGAGAAAGGGTAAAGGTTGCATGCTACGACACGAATGGGCGAATATCCAAGTCGCTCGAGTTCTGTTCTATCGGCTTCGTTGTGAAGACGTGCGAGAAGTGGCCCGTGAATTGCCGGGTGAAGGGATTTGACTCTCCCGTCAAAAATTTCTGGATGGTTGGTCAGGTCAGAAACGTGAAGAACGTCAAGGCCTGATTCTCGGAGCATCTTTGCAGTTCCCCCTGTGGAAACCAATTCAAAACCAAGGTTTGCTAATCCTGTTGCAAATTCAACGATTCCTGTCTTGTCCCAGACGCTGAGTAATGCACGGGGTCGGGAGGATTCTGTACCATTCATGCAGGAGGCCCGTTATCGTATTGGCCCCGTCCAATGGTCTTGAACATAGCGCACGGCCATATTGGCTCGGTTAGAGCTCAATCTCCACGGGCCGAAATCACTTGGTCGACTCGCAGTAACCCGCAGGCGGTTTCAGTAGCAGCCTCGATTCCGTGTAGAAGTGTCTCCGTTGGCGCCCATGCCTGTTCAACAACCTCTACGGAGCCAGAAGGGCCAATACCAGAATCGTAATTTCCATTTCGATGTGCGGAACGAAGAGCAAGAAGGGCGTCCAATTGATCAACGCCTGCATTGGTTGCAAGGGTCGAAGGAATCGATTCAAGGGCTCGGGCAAAGGCTTCCATCGCCAGTCGTTGGCGGCCAGATTCTTGTTCAGCAGCCTCCTTAACCGCAAGAGCGGCAGCCATTTCCGCACTCCCACCTCCACGCACAAGGGCATGTGTTTCCATCACTTGGGCGGTTGACCGAAGGGCGTCGTATAAGCCACGAATCACTTCTTCTGCAGCCACTCCATCGCCACCTCCAACATCGATCGTAGCCAACCTAGCAGATTCTCCAAACCTCATGCAAAGTCGCTCTCTTCGACCGTCTAAGCTTTCGCTTGTTTCAATTGTCAAATGTTCAAACGTACCGAGAGATGTTTCTGTAAGATCGTCGAGATGGTCACACATTGAAGCCCCTGATGCTTGAGCAATATCCTGAATTCCTGCTCGTTCAAGCCCGCCCAAAACGAAACATCCTGCATCGGTGAGAGCGTGGAAGATGCTAGGTTCTATGGTTTCCGCTGAGAAAATAGCAGAGGCGCCTGTGTCCATAATTTGCTTAATTTTCTTCTTCAAAATAGCATCCTTGGCATCAACAAATGCCATCCATTCGTCAGCTGTTTCAACCTCAATATCGGCATCTCTCGAAGTCTTTTCATAATCAATAGGGCATGTGAGGGCAACTAACGTCCCAGCACCAAGGCGCCGGGGTAAGCGGTCCAGAATCAATGCCGTGTCCAAAATCAAACCGTCCAGAAGTCGGGAATCTAGTAAATTGCCCTGCGTCCGCTTTGACATCCGAATATCTTCGTAATTGACTCCACCATCATGCTCAGATACCGTTTGCAGCCCGTCCACCACCAATTCTGCGAGGAATGTACCGTCAATATCTGCGGCGGTACCGTTCATTGATGTCTTGGCAACATGTACGAGTTGCTCACGAGACAGATCCCATTCATTTGAACTGGATTCTATGGATTGGCGAGTCACCGCCACAGCTTTGAGGTAGCCATCGTTGAGAATCAGCGGATGCAAGCCTCGTCCAAGCAATCGTCCGGCTTCTCTCATGAGTTCACTAGCAAAGATCATGCAACCTGTAACTCCGTCTCCACATGCATTTTCCTGCGCTTCTGCAAGCTGAACGAAGGCTTTTGCAGCCGGATGTTTGACGAGCAACTCTGCAACAATCTTAGCTCCATCATTAGTCACTGCTGTCGTACCGTTCGTTTTGTAGAGCATCTTGTCCAAGCCTTGGGGGCCAAATGTCCCACGCATCAAATCACCAAAGGCTACAGCGGCTGTAACGAGTTTTTGTGTCACGCCAACGCCGCTTGTGACGGTGGTTGTTGGCCGTACAATTGTAACCGGCGCGCGCCCGCTGCCGTCATTGTTTGCTTGAGCCATTAGACCGACCCTGGCGGCTCAACTTCTTGAACCCTTTATCGCTTGAGGGTTCACTTCTTGTTTGCCTTGTTGGCGCTGCCTGATTTCTTAGCAGTCGCTTTCTTCGCATGTTTGCCAAGTTTGTGCAGCTTCTGTGACTCATTGTGAGACCAATGATAAGCCATCTTCAACAACTTGAGATAGTGTTCGTTGCCGTCCTTTATCATCTTGTCATGAAGAACTTCGTTGGTCATGAACACATCGCCCCAAAGTTGTGCGGCTGTACCTTTGTCGCCCTTGGGCATGTCGAAAACTTCCTTGACGGTTGGGTCAAGGTATGCGCGCCAAACACGTGCTGGGTTGACCGCCATGGTGACCTCAACAATAATTTCGTTCTCGTTGATCCCAGTGCCGGTCTGCCATGTGTCTTCACCGAGGTCGGCGAGGAATGGAAGACAGAGGTCCTGAATGGAGAGGCTCGTCATTGGGTCAGCATTGGTTAGCGCGGCATATGCTTCACGCATGCGTCCACGGTCTGCGCCTCTGGAGGCGGTTTGGAAGCGGAGCTTGTCAATGGATGTTGGGACCAAGAAACGGACATCGGTGTAGTAGACCAATGGGTTGTCATCGGACGAGTTGAAGATGTGTTCAAACGGCGCCGGTCCTGCGGATTCTCCAAGAACATCCATCGGATATACCGTCTTCAAGGCGTTGGTAGCAACGGATTGAATGATACGGCGCATAAGGCGCTCAGGTGCTGCGGAAACATCGTTGAACGTGTCAAGATATTCTTGCATGTTGAGGATGTCATACCCGCGAACAGAAAGAATAGAGTGGACGTTTGGTCCAATCATTTTCTCACCATCAACTTCAGCCTGGCTAATCCATCGGGAGCCCTTGGCTACGTCTGAGGCAGCAACAAGGTCTGCGTAGGCCTTGAAACGTCGGGTAACTCGGTTCATGAAGTCAGCCTGGTCAAGTTTTGTGAACACGGTTGAGCCGTAATTTGACTTGAGAGCATGGTCGGCAACTTGGCTGGCGTTAGCACAAGTCAAGAGATTGCCTTGATCGCCCGGGTACATGATTAGGCGGCGGCGCTTGGCTGCCCCTCCGAGTGTTCCCACTTGTGGGTCGGTCAAGATGTAACCAAGAGTTGCACAAACTTCGAACAGACGACTGTACTTGTCTTCGTCGCTGGAGTTTCCAATCCATTCATCGAGCCCAGGCTCAATGCAATGGAATTCCAAGGGAACCATTTCTGAACCGGCACCAAATGCTTGGCGAACAGTGGAGGATTGCATCATTCCCATCATAGTGTAAAGCGATGTTTTTCCTGTAGTCAAGTAAACATCCGAAATTCCTTCTTCACCGAAGGAGGAGCGGCGGTCTGGTAGGTTGACGAGGAGGTTGAATGCGGTTGCTGTTTCGCGGTTTCCGTTAACAGCAGGCCAAATCCAAGTGTTCGGGCGAGTCATCAGGTAGCCAGAAGCGTCCTTTCCAAAACCAGCAGGTGAGTATCGAATCCATCCAAGGCGATTGTTGAACGACACATTGCGGTGCATCAGTGAAGGATAGTAGACTCGGTCGAGAGGGTCGGAATCTGGTACAACTCCGCGGTGCCCGAGTCCCCAAAGGATAACTTCCCACTCTGGGAAATCTTGTCCTTCCTTAGTTCCAAGAAGAAGGTGATTATCACTTCGCGTATCGCCTTCAAGAATCGCTCCACCCATTCGCTCTTCGTCGCCTGTTGAGCAAAAGAAGAACGTCTGGGTTGTGAACAACTGCTTTGGAGTCCACATGTTTGCGTTGATCACGGTTTTTTGCTTGAGATAATCGGAGATGTTCTCAATTCGTCGCTCGAACTTGAAACGGTCAGAATCAATCCAAGAAGACCCAAGAATGATATTTGTGTTCAGGAGTTTTGCTGATGCCGGTCCAATGTAGCGAGTTCGTGCGTCTGCACGGCTATGGTCCGAAGCAGGGATTTCTTCCCAAGGACCTCTACGAGGAATGTATGTCATGAAGGTTACATCATCGAATTTATTACCTTCTGCTTCTCTAACTACGGCTTCAACTTCATCCATGAGTTTGACATATGTCTCACTCGGTAAAATGCGTTGTGTTTCTTTGAATGTTTTATCTGATACGCTACGATGTTCCCACATTTTTCTTCACCTCAAAATTTCTTTTTCTCTTCGGGGACCGTTTCGGCCTCCTCTTCGATTGTTTCTTCAACTTCAGCTTCCGCCTCTGTTTCTTCTTCGACTGTTTCTACAACTTCAGCTTCCGCTTCTGTTTCTTCTTCGACTGTTTCTTCGACTGTTTCTACAACTTCAGCTTCCGCTTCGGCTGTTTCTTCCGCCTCTGCCTCGGACTCTTCGTCCTTGCCAGCATCAGGGTCTAGCATTTCAATAACAGTGTCTTCAGCTGTTTCCTTAGCAACCTCTACGGCTGCAACGGTGGCTGCTTCTTCAGCCTTTGAAATCAATTCTGCTTCATTGACTCGCCCGGCTGTAGCCTGGTCAAGAATCATTGCAGCAGTAGCAGCCATGGATGAGTCAACCATAGGGGCGCCCCTGTAGATGTATTGAACGGCCAATCCAATAAGGCCAAAAACAGCGCCTGAAGCCATAACCCATCCGCTGTTGTTGCGCTGGGTATCAGTGACGTCAATATTAGTCTCGGCCCCAGTGACCGGAGGAATTTGCATTCCGGTGAAGAAAGAATTTGTGAGGACTTCGATGACGGCCCAAACTGCGTAGAGAATCATGACAAATGAAACTCCATTAAGCCATGAGCGGTTTTCTAGAAGGAAGGCTATAGCCCCGCTTTCATTATTTTCCTGTGGCGTTTCGTCGTCGGACATGAGGAATCCTCTAACCTATGAGCCCCGCTTATTCATTCTTAAAGATGGCCCCGATATTTTTCTTGGGCGCCCCCGAAGTGGCCTCTTTTTACTAAATGGTCAACGTCTAGGTTTCTTTCCTTTGTTGCCGCCTTTACGGCGTGGATTGTCCCAGGTAGAATTGCCCTTCCCCTTGCCCCTCTTATCGTTTCGAAATGCGTTTGACTGTGCAAGTGATTCCGGCATCTCATCAAACGATTCAATGCTGAGGCGGATGCCCCCGAGCTCGTCTTGGAGTTGTTTGACATTCTCTCCACCGCGGCCAACAAGTGTTGCGATCATGTTTTGTGGAGCATAAATCGTAGCGGCGCTTTCACTGCTGAATTCTACTTGGCAATCCACTCCAACCCACTGGCGTATGTGTGAGGCAATATGCTCCTTAGCGAGAGCCTTCAGTGGCGACATGGTCTTCTTCGTCCCGTCAATTGGTACAACGGCTATTTCAGAACCGAAAGCGAACATTTCGTGAGTGATTCTTCCACTTGGGAATTCGATAACCTCAATAACGGGTCTTGCAAGCTCTTCTTGCATTCCTGTTGGTGGCTTTACTGTCATTCGCAATTCAAGAACTTGTTGAATTGCCCCTGCCTCAACGTGGATGATGGTGTCAAGGACTTGGCTCACGAGGCCCAGTTCTACCTTTCCGATCAATCGCTGAATGGCTTCCAAAGCCGAGTTTGCGTGAGTAACTCCTAAGAGGCCAACTCCTGCAAGACGGACGTCGGAGAAAATTTCAAAATCTCGTGCACGGCGAACTTCGTCGAAGATGACAAAGTCGGGCCTCACAAGGAAAAGAATCTCGGCGGTTTTTTCAAGGTCCCCTTCCAACGGAGCATATTGCGTAATTCGGTCTGCAAGTTGTAGGTCTCTTGGGGCTTCCATGGTCTTGACCAGTGCACCTACATCGGTGTCGAGATATTCTGCAATCGCTTGTGCAAGCGTCGTTTTTCCTGAGCCGGGGCGCCCGCAAATGAAGACTCCACGATGGTGATTGCTCAAACGGGCGATGAGGCGTTCATCGAGATTATAATCTGAAATGCTAAGTTTTGCGACCGGTCGGACCACTGTAATCTCACGTGCGTCTGAGAACGGTGGCCATGCACAAGCAATGCGTAGATCGCCGAGCTGAATAACTCTGCATCCTTTGCGGTCTATTTCCAAAAAACAGTCACTTCGATGGCGATTATCTTCCACCAACTCGGCTAATTCGTCGCTTAACGCTTCAACTCGTAGCGTATCCCAGTCGGTACCATTGTTTTCTATTTCGACCAATTTAAGTTGTCCAATTGTTCCTCGTTTCACACGTGGCGGGCACTCGGCTTTGAGAAAGACCGTATGGACATCGTCTTCCAAAAGGGCCTCAAGGGCGTCTGGTAATGTTGGGTGATCGCCGAATGTAGCCATAGTACTCGTGTTTAGGCCATCGGCTTCTGCCTTTGACACTTCGCATGGAACACGGGAAGATTGTGCTGTTAAAGATACAACGTTTTCAGTTGCCGTTGGGTTGAATCAGAAACCCTGTGAGCCAAAATGAGCCTACGAAAGCGAGTGACAAGATATAGGCGCCGACGGTTGGAAAGGCCCACATTGAAACTGAAACCTGTGCGAAAACGACTATGCTAGCAACAACGGCAATCATCTGCCATGGTCCGTTTCCTTGTAGATTGAGTGTTGAAGTCATGACTTCACGCTCAGAGAGTCCCCATACCAATCCGGTAAGGGCGGAAAGAGCAATGAGTGACTGCATGCCTGCAGTGACGGTTCCTTCAAGATACCACACACCCAAGGAAGCAACCAAGGTTGCGGCAAACATGCGTTGGACGGTTGTGAAAGCAAGTCCCATGGAGACGGGGAAGTGCTGTTGATTCTTGAATACTCGCAACACCTTGAATGGTTTTGTGGTGGTTCAATACTGATTCAAACCTTGGAACCATTGGTTCAATGCGAGAAGGTCTTGTGTTGTTGGATAAATCGTTGGTGTTTTCGCCTTCACGCCCTCAAGGAAGAACATCCATTCGTTGTAAAGTGGGGGGTGGGTGTTGGAAAGTTCAACCTTTTGCAGTAGGCCGGGTCGGTCTAGATGCATTTCTGGAATTGGTCCAAACGTTAACCTGAGGTTGCCATTTTGGCCAATAAGGGTCAGTTCACGAAGTTCAGACTCTGCATTCCAAGACACATCGATAACGAGGCGTTTCTGTTCTGCCCCTCTCGTATCAAGGAGCATTTGACCCGGTAGATGTTCGAATACCTCGGGGGCGCCATTCGCCATTTCCTTGAATCCGAAGAAAAGTGAAAGGTCAAAACCATGGATAGCCAATGTTTTCATTGCTTCAGCACCCTGAGGGCGGTCTCGTTTTGTTCTACGGCGGTAGTGGAGTTCACACAATGTTCCTATAACCCCGTCAACCAATTGTTCCTTCATCACCCTCACTCCCTCATGATGGCGTAGCAAAAACCCAGTAACAAGTGTATCATCTGGATTTAAAGAATTTAGAAATTCGTGTTCGAGTTCCAAGTGATCGCTCAACGGCTTTTCTACGAAAACTGGGATGGTTCTTTCAATACTCTTTGATACGAGTTCAAGGTGAGTACTTGGGGGGGTGACAATAGCGATGCAATTGACCACTTTAGCCCCAAGCATATTCTCAAATTCGGTGAAGGATGCGTCGACGTGTTCCGATAAATCTACAAGTTGGTCAGAGTCAAGGTCACAAACTGAAATATGATTCACATGGCCTTCCTTTTTTAATTGAATAAGGGTCTCAAGGTGACGTTTTCCCCATCGGCCGTGGCCCACCAATCCCACATTTATCTCCATGAAAGTCCCTCATTGGTAATGAGAAGGCTTGAACGATTGGCCTTGAAGATTCGTTTTCATCAATTCAAACGAAGTGGGTGATGATCTGAGCGACGAAAATTCAAGGGTTTGTTGGTTTCCAAAGCCCATCTTTTCATAGACTTCAGGAGTGAAAGAAAACCCTTCTTCGCCAACATATCGTGCTCGGGAAACTCGGGTGGTGACACGAGCAAATCCGTGCCGCCAAAGAGCGAGGGCGGTAATCGCATCTTGACTGGTTGGGCACCCAAAGGGAAAGCGCTTGAAGGGGGATGTAAGAAGGGTGGGAGGGATGAGCGGCGCTCCTGTACGAATGTTTCTCGACTGTCGTGAAATCTTGCGAATGAGGCCCCAACGAATGGACCGGTGGGCGCGGTGCGCATAACTCACACCGTTGAGATATCGGTCTTCAAAATCGTATAGAGTTGCCTTGATTTCATCCCAGACGGCTCGCTCCATGCCATAGCCCCAAAAATGACGATTTGTAGGAATAATTTGATCGAGTTGTTGCTGTTGTTGTTCAAGTGGGTCTTCGTTAATTGTATAGGCCATAACGGTTCCAATATCGTTGTATTGCTGGCTCCAATCCATGATGTTGAGAACGGTTTGAACATAGGACGGAGCAAGGACCATATCGTCTTCAAACAAAAGCACGCGGTCGTAACCTTGCTCATCAAAAAGGACCCTTCGGGCATCGATGAGATGGCGCCCTATACCCCAGTTTTCTGTTCGAGCAACAACAGTGATATTGGTGAATGTTGAGTCTTGAATCCTCTTCTTGAGGCCAGGGTGGTTGGAGCGTGGGCCTCCGTCAAGGTAGATGTGCAGGTCGCACTCGTGAGCCGAGGTATTTTGCTCCAAACTTGAGAGTGTCTGGTCAAAGTAATCCACACGATTGAACCCAATCAACAGAATGGCGGTCTTCATTGTCCCACCACCAATTGGGCCTCGTAGGCGACCGTCATGGTGTTGCGTTGATGTTCTTCTTCATGAGGATGATGCGCTATCTTCGTCACTCAGAGGTTTGTCTTCACTGCTGGAGCCTTCGCCATCTGTTGATGTTTCAGAAACGGTAGTGTCGGCAGGTTGTGTATCTTCGGAAATCAAAACTCGAGCGGTTTCTTCTAGCGTAGTAAGGTTGGTAGCAGTGATTCCTGCCGAAGATATTGCGTAAACATAGTCGCCCATGAAGATGGATCGGCGTATGTTGTATTCGTTCCACCATCGGTTGTTTTCGTCTTGAGCGTAAAGGTCAGAATGGTCGACTGTCCCATAAACGCTGAGGCTCCCCGTCGTTTCATTGACATCAACGAGCATCAGCTTTGAAACATACTCATAGGACCAATAGTAACGATTGTTGATTTCATAATCGACGTATCTGTAGGTGGAAAGCGGTACGGCGAGGAGTTCCTTAGGAGCCCAATATTGGAACGCCTTAGATTCATAGGTTGCCTCCGACCACGACCAAACCCAATCGCTTTCGTTGGTATTGACTGGTGAAAGTCGGAGAGCAGCATCTTGTGATGGTGCTGTCGGGTCTGTGATGTTAAACAGGGAAATCTGAGTTCCTGACCAGTCAAGGCCAGTGCCGTCTTCGTTTGCAGGGCCTAATCCGATGGTCAGCAGGTGGTCACGGGATAATGGGTGGATATAGGTGGAGACTCCTGGGACCTTGAGTTCACCCAAAATAGTGGGTTGAGTCTCATCTGAGACATCTATAACCCAAAGCGGGTCAATTTGTTCAAAGGTTACAATGTAGGCGCGGTCACCGTCGAACCGTGCACTCCAAATGCGCTCTCCTGGAGCGATTCCGTCGACCCGGCCCACTTCGATTAAAATCTGTTCTTGAGTTTCTACATCCATCGAACGAACAAGTGTCACAAGTTGTGATGACATGGGCTCAGGGTCCTCGATCCACCAGCGAGCCCACTGTCCTGCCGTGCTAGCAACGCGAAGCACACCTTCGTGCTCCGAAAGGGCAAATTGGTTGATAACCGTCCCATTGATGCGCCCGGAGCCAGTATAGAGAGTGGCCTCTCCGCTGATATCAAACGTGTGAAGATTGGTCATTTCGTTGGCTTCTTCATTGCCCCAGAACCACCACCAGTCAAAGGCACTTTCAGCCAATACGAGGAGGTTTTGAGAGGCGTAGACTTGTGGATAGGTGCCTACAATGTGGTCAACTTCAAAGTCAAACTCTACCGATGACAAATCCAGAGCAAAAATACTGGAGATCCCCCGGTTAAATCCTTCGGAAGGCGCCACGAAATCCGCGCATTGGCCGTCGGTCATCGTATGGGTCGTCACGCTGCCATTGCTGTATTCGTACACCTGTGGGAGGAGGTCCTCAAGAGTGAGCATCGAAAGAACTTCCCGATTTTCCTGTATGGTTTCCCAAGCAACTTTTTGACGTATTTCGGTGCGAAGAGAATCGTCGTAATCCAGATTCCAATAGCCCGTTGGAAGGTCTAACCATGTTCGGAGCCCTTGCACGTCCATCCAAGCATGACTGACGGTTCGGACGGTTCCATTGACCTCTCTTGCAGTGATGTAACTTCCTTCGATGTACAATTCCCGTTCTACATCTGGGTCCTTCCGGTCAGCCACATCGTAAACCGTAAATTTGGTGAGGCTTGAGGCTCTCCAATTACCATATTCTCCATCCCATCCCATTTCATCAATCACTGGACTGCTTCGTGAAAGACTCCACGGACTTAGCGTTGAAATAACGACCAATTGGTCACCATCCAGCATCATGGCCTGAGGGTTTCCCTCTACGGTTGTGTTTGAAAGGTCAGTGAGTTGTCCAAATTCAGGGACTCCAAAGATGTGCAGTTTTTGCCCTTGAAGATAGTAAATATTGTAGCCATCGGTTTTGACAAAGTCTGCCTCATCAACGCCGGATTCTTGGTTGTTCGTTCCCGAAAAGTCCTCGCCCTCAACCAACTTTGGTGCCGTGCGAGGTTGGGCTGCAGCGCCTCCTTCTGCACCGCTTGCAGTGTCTGCGACCATTTCCATATCATCTTCCATCCAAATGCCGCCGCCATAGTAATATTCCTCGGCTGCCGCTTGCAGAAGTTGTATTCTGTATTCTTCTTCAAGAGAAGATTTCAAAGATTGTTCTAGGTCCTCACAGTCATCGTAACCTTGCAATTGTGGCGAACCAATACTCCGAGCGGGGACGTCGTTCCAATCATCGGGAAGTTCGACATCGGGAACTTCTACGCTTGGTTCAATAGCGTTGAGACAACCTGCTCCGAAGAACAACATCATCATCGTCACGGCAAGCATTTGCTTTGAGTGCATGCCAGTGACTAGCGACCCGCTGGTTATCAAAGACTTGGTGAGTTGATTTGACAAATAGGTATTAATTGCTAATCGGCGGAGTTTTGCTACTCGCTAGAGCCTCGGATCCCAATGAAGAAATGGCCCATGGAGACCGTTTGCGCGAGGTGGTTGGGAAAATATATTCTGACCGTTTCAGTTCGGTTATATGATGATGAAGGAGTTGACGAGATATGCCCAGATGTGAGGTGATTTCCTTGTTTGACAACCCTAACGAACCTGAATTTGATAGTACTTCTAGTACTGCCAATCGGGTCCCAACTACAGTGGTTTTTATCTTCAAGATACTATCTGGCGGAGTACCTTTTGATGCATATCGGCGGAGTTTTCCATCGCGCCACGAAATGATTTTTTCCGAAGATTCAAGAGATTGAAGATGGTGTGCTGTCACTCCATTTGCCAAATCTAATGCATCACGTAAAGCTGAGAAGTGAATTCCAGCATTAGCTTCAATAAATCCTAGAATACGGCCCTTTGTCAGGTCATTTGTCGAATGCCTACGGGCAAGAAGCGGAGTCACGAAAGCCATTAAGAGAATAATATGAATTGACTCAGAGAATAACGAACCTATGACGAGAGTAGAGAGAAATGTTGCCCCGGCATAGAGAGAGGTTCGCCCCTGGGTCGGTGCTGGGTCAAAATCAGCTTCATTCGTATCAGACTCCAGAGGCTGGGGTACGTATGCGTCCTCCTCTGCATTTTTTGCCGTTTCCTCATCAGCCGATTCTTCATCGGACGTTTCTCCATCAGACGCGCCTTCCTCGGCGCCAGCGAGTCTGTCGGATGAGTTTGGGCCCTCTTCGTAATCCGTTGACGAGGTGTTTTGGACAGATTGGACGGTCCCGTAAACGATAAGGGCCACGGCGAAAAAAGCCAACAGGCGGACAAATTGAACCGATTTCACAACATCCTCATTGTGCGCGTGGATATGAATGAAATGGTAAATTGATTTTACAAACCGGTCACAAAAGGGTCATAGCGGCATAACCAACTATTCCGAGAATGATAATTATGAGGACGCTGCGTTTCAACCAACTCTTCTTTTTCTTGGAAGGTGCTGATTCCGCAATGAGAATTTCAGGTAATATTAGGTCGGGAAGTACTGCTTCGGGCAGGGGGAGGGTTAATTCTGGAAGAACAGGCATTAGTGCTCCTTCATCCGCTTCAACCTTAACACGGTCTTCGGGATAGAGGGCATCCAAGTCTTCTAAGCCCGGTGCTTCGGGGATGGTTCCGATAATCTTACTCCATGATGATTCTAGTGTCCCGCTGGATATCGGTTTTTGGAGCCAAGTAACTGCTCCAGCAGAAAACGATGCATTGCGGGCAAGTTCGGCCATCCGGCTTGGAGCGACAAAAACAATGCGCTGTTCTCCTCCATGCTCACGCATTTCCAATGCTGCGAGGTGACCGTCAAGTGAGGGAAGGTCTAGTGAGAGAACTACAAGTTCTGGGTCCAGGCGAATGTATTCATCAACGGCTTTATCGCCGTCTTCACAAACTTCGATGTTGAAATTCTTAGCCTTGAAAAGGTTGGTGAGGCGCATCGATGCCATCGGATTGTTGTCAACAATGAGGACGGTTGGGGCCGCATCATCGTTAACGTCGGTAACAAGGCCCATAGCAATCAAAGCATCGCACAGAGTTCTTCCACATCAAACAACCGCTATTCTTCTTCTCCAGAGGCTGATGTTGACAGATCTTCAACTGGACCGTCTTGTGGCTGGTTAAATGTCTCCCGAATGACTTCGCTTTGTGCTTGTTCTTCTTGCCGCTTACGATGAAGTTGCGGTGCCTTAGTGAAATGCATTTGCAAATCGCTGATGACCGTTCGGAGCATTTGTGTTTCTTGTGATGTCAAATTACCTTCTGTCTTTTTCTGAAACATTCGTAGAACTTCTATTCCTTCTTTAGCCTCGAGAAGGTTGTAGTGGAAGGCATGGTCTTGGTCGGGTAAATAGCCCATATGAAGCATGGTCGAGCGTTGTAGCATCTGTACAATTTGGAAAAACCGAGCCGAGTCTTCGTCTGCAAACATATCCGCCATGGACCGACCAGGCGTTGGGGGTTTTTCTCCTTCTCGCTCATTCAAACAACTGGTCAAGCAACCATTGCGGTTCAAATTGAAGCAGGTCATCATATCCTTGACCAATGCCTGCAAAGACGATTGGTCGGCCAGTAGCGTAGGCGATTGAAAGGCCTGCGCCTCCCTTTGCGTCGGTATCCATTTTCGTTAGTACCGCTCCGTCAAAGCGCATGATTTCTTGAAACATCTTAGCCTGATCAACCGCATCATTACCTGCAAGTGAGTCGCCAACGAAGAGTGTTAGGTGGGGGTTCGTCACCTTGCGAACTTTGTTGAGTTCGTTCATGAGGTTTGTTTTATTCTGCATTCGCCCGGCTGTATCAACCAGAACAACGTCGATGCCTCGGGCTTTAGCGGATTCAATCGCATCGCGGGCTATTGCGGCCGAGTCGCCACCTCGCTGACTCGAAATACAACGAATGCCAAGGTTTTCGCAGTGAGATTCCAATTGCTGAATGGCTCCAGCCCTGAATGTATCACCTGCTGCAGCGATCACGCTGATGTTGTTGTTCAGGAGACGTTGGGCAATTTTAGCGGCGGTTGTTGTCTTGCCAGTTCCGTTTACGCCGACCATCATGATGACGACAGGAGTATCTCCGGCGTCAATGAATCCTTTGACCGAAGCATCAAAGTCCCAATAGCCGGCTTCTAAGAGACCATGGAGAGCGCGTTTAAGGGCAGCCTCGAGAACCTTTGGCAGTTCGGCACCTTTTCTCAAGCGAGACCCGATGAGTGCAGTACGTAGACTGGAGATAAGAGCGGATGTCGCATGTTGGGAGATATCAGATTCAAGAAGGACCCATTCCAATTCTTCAAGAAGGTTGTCAAGAGCTGCACTTGGCTTGATAATACGCCCTCCTTCAGCGACTACACCGCCACCGAGTTCAATGTCAAGAGTTGTCCCGGCTTCCGTTTCCAATTGTGCCGTTTTTGAAGACCCTTTTGGGGCCTGTTTAACCTTGACGAGTTGCCGACCGGTCGTTGTTCTCATCATGGTCAAATCAACTTTGGAACCTCTTGGCCGTGCAACATCAACAGCACCTCGCTTTTTCATGTCTTTAGCAACCTTAGCTGCTTTCTTTTTACGCTCTTTTTCTTGACGTTCAAGGAATTTGCGTTCTTTCTTAGTTAACGCGATCGGAGCATTCGGTTCGTCGTCATCCCATTCATCCCAGTCGTCGTCAGGAGTGGGTGTTGCTTGCGTCACTTTTTCGGCTGCCTCTATCGCTTCCAAATCTTCCAAATCATCCCAATCCTCTGACGGCTCGGATGGTTCGGTTGACGTGTGGAGGAGTTCTTTTGCTTCCACTGAGTTTGCATCAGTAGAGAGTGCTTGCTCATCAACATCGATTGCAACTTCACGAACTCGGCGACGAAACTTATCAAACAAACCCATCCAGTCACCTCAGTCGTCCAATGTTAAATCGTTTCCGAACATTCCCCGTTTTCGGCCCCTGCGGGCAGGCTTAGCCGGTTCCGGCTCTGGCTCAGATACCGTTTGTTGTGGAAGGGTTTTGGCTTCTACTGGTGCAGCTGTGAGAGATTGGAGTTGTTCGGCAGCCGTATTAAACGCCTGAGCAACTTGAGCGAGATTTGTTTCTGTTTGTTCGGCTTGTCCTTGAAGTTCGTCCCGCAGATGTTGGATGTCGCTTTCTCGCTCGAGGGTTATAGCGTGGGCATCTGACCAGTGGCGCTCACCAAAAACCCCAGCTCCCAAATCAACGAGAGCGATGCCTTCTTCACTCCCTTGGTGCCGGTAATGGAGACTTACTCCCGAGCCGATTGAAACATGACTCGATGCGTTATTTGGATCTTGATGGGCCATCAGTGCCTTGAGGGCCCCCCCTGTAATCTTGTGCTCAGACAACACCGCATCCACTTGTTCCATGCGAAGATGAATTTCATCAAGGCGTTTACGCAAGGCCTCAACGTCTCTGGCCATACGCTGTAATTGGGTGCGGTCTACCATCGGGCTCAACCCTTCCATTCGCTAGGAGTTGAAGAAGGCGACGACCGGAGGGTTCACTCTTCTTCGCTCACGGCGGTAATTGGGCCGCCTTGAGCTGCAATTTGCTCTCGGAAGGCATGAAGGACGTGGGGTTCGGTTGAAGTTCTTGGGTCTATTTCTGACACATCGGTAATAGCAATGGTTCGTCGCTTTGCACGGTGACGTGACCCAATAATGGAGTATGTTTTGTCGGTTGCTTGTTCAGCATTTTCTGCGGTAAAGTCGTAAGAAAACTCTTGTCGCTGGCTACCAAAAGGTGCCGTCCCTGTCACTCGATAGGCCTTCATCGGACCGACCGACCTGCCATCCATCCTTAAACGCGCTGGCGCGAATTGAGTAAACTAACAACCGCAAGATTGAGACAAAAAGGAATGCTCGGGGTGTTATGTCGAAGGCCTGGGCGATGATTGTTCTGGCCTTCATGCCACTGGTTTCGGGAATGTATGCTCCTCCAATGGAGCCCGAACCGCCAGAGATTGTGACGGGGAACGAACGATTGTTGGTGCTTGAGAGCGGCGTGTGGGATTCCGAGGGCTGGTTGGAGTTAACTGAATATGGTTTGACGCCCCTCCGCGTTGTGGACCAACAATCACTTCTTGTTTGGATCCCGTATGATGCTACTTTACCGGCAAATTATGATGTAATCCCCTATAGTGATGCAGTTTGGAAACCGGGTATTGAAACACAAGCAGCACAAGTTGGAGACTGGGTCCGGGTTGTTTACGAACCTCGACTTCCAATTGATGTAAAGTTGAGTATCGCCGATTCTTTGGGGGCCTATGGTGGCTTCTTAGCAGATCGAAATGTTGGGCCGCTTCTCCCCATACCTACTTTCACCAATGTTCTCATTCAAGATATGAGGTTCATTGATGCGGCGTTAACTATTGAGGGGGTGTTGTGGGTTGAGCCGGTGTTAGACACAGAAGGTCGGAACGGAGTGAGTGCTTCAATTCACGAGCACGGTCTACTCACTGAACATCCGTTTTGGAAACTCGGATTGAATGGGAGTGGCGTAACATTGGGTATCGCTGATAGCGGCCTTGACGCTGACCACGCTTGTTTTCGGAACGCCACGAGTGCTGTGGGTATGTTTGCAGAACCGTCTGCGGAATATCCTGCAGTAGGAATCTTTGGCGACCAGCATCGGAAAGTTCTGCTTCTCAACACCACCATCGATGAAAATGACACCCCTGGTGATGAGGACTATCGGCATGGGACACATGTCGCTGGAAGTTTGGTATGTTTTGATGTTTCAAGCGACCGAAATGGGACGATTCCGGCCAACGGTTCAGCTCTTGCCCACGGTTCAAAACTTCTAATGCAAGATATCGTGTCTTCTGACGGGTGGGCGCCTCCAAACGTTGACGACTTGCTCTACGAATCCTCCGCCCAAGGAGCATTCATTCATTCAAATTCATGGGGAGATGCTACTACCGCCTACACCCAACGAACTGCGACATTTGATGGATTTGCGAAAGCAATGCCCTGGTCGATTGCATTCATCGCTCCTGGCAATTCCGGCGCAGGAATTCTTGAACCCGCCAACGGACGTAATGTGGTTTCTATTAGTGCAACGACAAAGGCCGTTGACGCAGCGGTGTGGGGTTCCTCTTCCTACGGCCCTACAGAAGCTGGCACGGACGGAGTGTTCATGCTGGCGACGGGCGGAAGTGTACAATCGGCTGCGGCCGATGGTGATTGGTCTTCCAACAATTTCAATCTCCGCTCATCTTCTGGGACGAGTATGGCAACACCTGCGGCGGCAGGCGCCGCTGGAATACTTCAGCAAATGTATCAGGACGGTTGGCTTACTGGTTCCTTCGAAACTCAACATGCAGTCCCACTTTCTGCCCTTCAGCCATCTTGGGTTGAGGGCGTCCCGAACAACACAACACTGCTCCTTGGACCTGGCTTTACACCGTCTGGCTCGCTCATGCGCGCAACGCTAGCTCTCGCTGCAACCCCACTTAGCCAAGATGAAAGAGGTGGTGGAAATGGAGGGCATGAATTACATAATCCAAACGATGGATGGGGGCGTTTGAATCTCAGTGAGGTGTTTAATCCGTCAAGTATCATGGGTGGTGGAATGATTTCGCCCCTGGGCGACGTGTGGGTTCACGACAGTTATCGCCTTACAAATTCCAACCCGATGGAATGGATGGAAACCTACGGTGGGCAACGAAGTAATCTCTCTGGGTTCTCGGAAATTTCGTGGGACGGAGTTGGGGCAGCGGGCCCGTTTCTCAAGACCGGGGAGCGATTCCAACAACGATTCTCTCCGCTTGCAGATACTGATGTTGCTATTCGTTTGGCCTACCCCGCTCAACCCGAACCCTCGGTAGTTGACGACCTACAAATTCGGATAACGTTCCCTGATGGCACTGTTGTCGTCCCAGATCGTTTGCACGCCGACGGAACTCCGACCGAATTCAACGGAACCGTCGCCGATTTTGACAATCTGGATTCATTTCCTGCAAGCAATGAGACGACTTTTGGAATTAACCTTCCAAAAGAATTACTTGAGCAGCATTCATATTTCGATGTAGAGGTTGTTGCACGCTATGTTGCGCCTGGCGGTGATGCTGGGTCTGTTGGCCTCAATGGCGACCGCGTTGGGTTTGGCTTGGTTGTTCAGGGTGTAGACAGAGACGGAGATGACCACCTCGACGGAGATGGTGATGGCGTGGCGAACATGGACGACCTATGTCCGAATGAAAATGCAATTGGAAACGACATTGATGGGGACGGGTGTCTCGATGATGACGATGGGGATGGAGTTGTTAGCCCGTATGACGATTGCCCTGACATTGATGCGTCAGGATATGATGCAAATAACGACGGGTGTATTGATGACTCTGATGGAGACGGCGTCTTGGATGATGAAGATGAATGCTATACTGAAGGAGATTCTTGGCCTGTTATGCCAAATGGATGCTACCCCCTTGATGAAGCTCCTATCATTCAATTTCTTAGCGCCCAGGAAAACGGAACGGTCTGGATTGACCAGTTCTCAGTAGAATGGAGTGTGAGTGATGCAGACGGGGATGGTTATCGTTCCGGTGTACACTTGGTGTACTCCAACAATTCAAATTACAGCATCACGGATTGTCAATACCAACATACCACCAATCAAACCATGAAGTGTGTTTGGAGCAATCCCGATGATCTCCCGTTACAGTATCTTGACGATGGATCATTTGTTCTCCAAATTTTTGTTCAGACCACCAACGGATCTCCTGCAGCCTCTCTAGATCGGATTGTTATCAATGCCGCGACGAACATCACCATTGAACGCCCGATATTGATCGGGGAAGAGTCTGGCGAGCCGGTCTTAATCACTACAAAATCCTCCCCTCCACTACTGCAATGGGCGTTAATTGGAACTTTACTCGCTGCAATCACCAGTTTTTGGTGGTCAAAACGGCAACTGAGAGACGATGCAGAGGGGGGACTTCCGGCGCCATTTGTGCAAACAGAAAAAGGTAGAGATATTTTCCAAGAACAAGAAGAGTAAACAATGCACTGCTCTTCACTCCTAACTATGAAGGGCGTTGATTCCAACACAATTTCACAAGGTGAACCTTGAAGGTTGGTGGCATACTCGCCGGTATGTCCGCAAGTCGGAAGGTGAACAAAAATGAGCGACCGCCTATATGTTGGAATTGACCTAGGAACCTACCAATCAACCATTGCTTCAAGCGCTGGGAAAATGCACACCATTGAGACCGTTGTTGGTCGTCCAAAGGACCCTGTTGCACGTAATTTCCTCGGACGCGATGTCCTCTTTGGGGATGACGCCCTCAAGAACAAACTCGCTTGCAATCTTTACCGCCCAATGGCAGCCGGAGTTACACAAGACGACGAAGCCAATCTCGCAGCTGCAAAGGCATTTGTCTCCCACTTGCTTGAAACTGTTGACCCAGAAGAATTCGACGAAGTTCTTGGAGTCATCTGCTCCCCAAGCCACGTTTCCTTTACCGACAAGTCCAACCTTGTAGCAACTCTGCGAGGACAAGTTAACGCCATTATGGTCGTTACCGAACCGTTTGCAACCGCATATGGAATTGACGAAATCGCAGGTTCAATCGTTGTAGACATTGGTGCTGGAACAACTGACATTGCTCGTGTCTACGGAACTTTCCCTACCGACGAAGACCAAGTAACTATCACAGAAGCTGGAGACTGGTTGGACCTGGAACTCATGGCTCTCATTCGCAAGAAGTACACCGGGGCTCAAGTCACCAAGGACATGGTCCGAAAGTGGAAGGAAGCATCCTCCTACGTGGGCGGCGATGTCCGTGAAGTCACCGTTGAACTCTCTGTTGATGGAAAGCGCCAGGTTGTTGACATTGGTGATTTGATCCAAGAAGCCTGTGACCTCATAATCCCAAAGATTGGGAGCGCTATCAAGCGTAACGTTGCTGGCGCTGACCCTGAATACCAACCAATTCTCCGAAACAACATCATCCTCTCTGGTGGAGGCTCACTCATCGATGGATGTGCCGAGCGAATCGCCGCAGAAATCTCCGATATTGGAGATGTTCGTGTTTGGTGCGTTGAAGACCCAATCCACTCAGTGGCTGCTGGTGCTTTGAAACTCGCTAGTGAAATGCCTGATGACATGTACACCTCCATCAACTGATTCGGCACTCTTCAAAGGGTCTCAAATCAGCACTGCTTAGCCCTGTCGTGGCGGGAAGGTTCAAGTGTGGTTAATCCGCGATGAGCAACCGTATGACGGTAGATGCTTCATCTCCTGGTGGAATTCGTCGAGTTGGAACCTCGACCAACGATGAGCGGGCAGCCCTTGAGGGAATGCTGAAAGGGTATCCAATTGGGCAACTCGTTGACGAGGTGCTCATCGCTTGGGATGAGCTCGCAAAACGAAACGATGAACTCGTTACTGTCAAGCAGCGCCTACGGGTAGTTGAACTGGACTTGGCCGAGCGTCACGACCAAGTTGCACCTGAACTTGCTAAACTTGCTGAATCGGAACAGGGACTGCGAGAAGCAGATGCAAAAATCATTCACATTGAACGTGTACTAGCAGACACCAAGGCTGAATTGTCATCTCAGCAATCTTCTCTTTCGCAAGAAGAGCGGTCTTCTATGGAAGATGAGGTGTCCCAGTTACGAGACCTTACTACTCAACAGGACGAGGTTATTGGGGAAATGGAAGGGCGCATCTCTCAGATGGTTGAAGCACTTGAGCGGGCCGCCGATGCTGGTTTGACCTCGGTTACTGCAGAAGAAGTTCGCCTGCTCAAAAATCAGGTCGACGAGAAGAAGCGCCAACTCGAAGTTGAGAAGGCTGCTGCCGAAGCACTTGAGGAAGAGCGCCAACGATTGAGAGATATTGCTGACCGTCTTCGTGGACTCTTGGATGCGCGTGACCGCCGTCTGGGAGAACTTGAGGAGCAACTCGAGCGTGTCATGCAGGGCCCACGTTCCGTTTCCGCAGAACATGATTATCTCGTTGAACAAATCGAAGAACTCAAGCGTCGTCTACTTGAACGAAACCGGGAATATGAATCACTACGCCGACGAGAACGACGCCTTCACAACGATGTGTTTGAGCGTGACGAGCGTTTGCAACAGATTACACTCACTATGACCGATCTCGAATCTGCACTTCAAGACCGAACTGCTGAATTGCGTGAATTGGAAGACCAACGAAGTTCAATGGAACATGAACTAGATTCTGCGCGCCGAAGTGAGCGTACCCGGGAAGTTGTCGGACGAGTCTTTGCGGATTCCCTATCTCTCGTGCGAAGTCACGAAAGCCGCGAGTTGAAGAGAGAACTCTATGCAAATGCACCAGACGTTGAGCGTACCATTGAATCGCCTTCTACAGAAGATATGGCTCGGCTGGCAGAAGGAAGTGAATTGGAACTCAACACGAAGGAAACGGTTCTTGAGAAAGGCATGGACGTTGAGGGAGTAAGGCCTCCATCTCCTGGTGGAACCGGAGACCCTGTTCTCTTCGATGAAGAAAAAGAATGAAGCCTTCAGTTGCTTGAACAAGCACCGACCAGGCTTTGGAGACGATTGCGTAGTTCTTCTATTGATGCCGCGTCTTCCGTAACAGTACCTGTAACGACCCAGTCCGCACCAGCTTCAACCGCAGCCTCAACATCCGAAGAAGTTCGTAAGCCACCACCTACAATGAGCGTTAACCCTTCAACCTCTCTTGCTTTCTTGATCAAGTCAATATGAACGGGTGAGCTCGCTCCGCTTCCTGCCTCTAAGTATAACAGGGAAAAACCGTACATTTTAGCGCAGAGGGCGTAAGCGTGAACCAATTCAACGTCCGTAGATTGAATCAATTCCGCAGCACCAACTTCCCCAACTCGGCCTCCTGGGGCACAGACGACGTATCCCGTAGGTAGGGCTTCAACACCAAACTTATCCAAGTAAGGTGCTCCGCGAATTTGTTCTCCGACCAAAAATTCTCGTTTTGTTGAATTCATGAGCATCATGAACGTGATTGCGTCCGCAGCCGGAGACAGCGCGTGAGCGCCGCCGGGAAACAGAACTACGGGGATATCCCATTGAGATTCATCGCCTTCAGGGTCTTGGCTGGATGCGAACATTCGCAACTCAAAAGCTTCTTGAATAGCCTGGCATGTTGAGTGGACAATGTTGTCGGGTGTGTCCGTTGACCCTCCAACGAAAACCATTTTTGAACCGGATTCTACAGCAACCATCGCTCTTTGGGCCGCTATGTCAGGGCTTTGTTTTGCTGGATCAATCAGCGTGACGTGGCGTGCGGGGTGAGTACCTCTGCGCACTTTTTCCAAAACTGTGGTCTCTCCAACGTGCATGGCCCTCGGTTCACCGTTACGGCGGGCAGGGCATAGGACTTACGCTAGCGAGCGATTTCAACGGGAGGTTTCTCAAAGCCCCCCATCGTCCCAATAACATGAGCGAGGGTGGGCCGTTTCGGCGATTGCTAACTTACATGAGTCCGCACAGAGCAACTATCCGACTTGCTTCGTTCTGCTCTGTATTCAACAAAATATGGGACCTCGCCCCTCCACTGTTGATTGGATTGGCGGTGGATGTTGTTGTTCTCAAGGAAGACTCTCTGCTCGCGTCGTATGGTTTAGTTGACCCTTGGCACCAACTCATTCTCCTCTCTGTGCTTACCTTTCTCATATGGGGCCTTGAATCTCTCTTCGAATATTTCTACGGCATCCTATGGAGGAATTTAGCCCAAACAGTCCAGCATGAATTACGCCTTGATACCTTTGACCACGTCCAAAAACAAGGAATGGGCTGGTTTGATGAGCGCCAAAAAGGTGATATTCTCGCTATCCTCAACGATGACATCAACCAGCTTGAACGGTTTTTGGACAAGGGAGCAAATGATTTGCTTCAGGTGAGTACTACCGTACTGGTCGTTGGAGCTGTTTTCCTGATGATATCATGGGAAGTTGCCCTTTTCGCTGTGCTTCCGATCCCCCTCATAGTGTGGGGTTCGTTCCGGTATCAGCGCAGTCTTGAGCCAAGATATGCGAAGGTAAGAAGCACTGCTGGAAAGATGAATGCACTTCTTGAAAACGACCTTTCGGGAATGTCAACAATTCAATCCTTTACCGCTGAAGAACGCGAAATGAAACGGGTTGAGGCGTTGAGTAACGAATACCGAGATGCGAACCGAGAAGCTATTCGCTTGTCTGCAGCATTTACACCTCTTATTCGGATGGCCATCCTTTGCGGATTTACCGCAACGCTATTGCTAGGAGGTTGGATGGCCCTTGAAGGCACACTTGCTATCGGCGCATACTCTGTTTTAGTATTCATGACGCAGAGGCTTCTATGGCCCCTCACTCGGCTAGGTGAAACCTTCGACCTCTACCAGCGAGCCATGGCTTCATCCACTCGCGTATTGGACGTGCTAACCTCGCCTACAGAAGTGAAACAAGGGGTGCATCAACCTGATTTGGGAGATATAGCAACATCAGACATCGTTCTCAATGATGTCACCTTTGCCTATCCTGAGCGTGACAATGTTTTTTCAAACCTTAATCTGGAATTGAAAGCAGGACATACAACTGGTGTTGTTGGCTCTACAGGCGCTGGAAAAACAACACTTGTTCGGCTGTTACTACGCTTTGCTGAACCTACATCTGGAGCAATTACATGGTCGGGGGCGCCAATTCCAGATTGGAAGTTAAGCCACCTGCGCTCGTCAATTGCAATGGTTGACCAACACATCACGCTATTTCCAACAACCATAATGGAAAACATTCGTTATGGAAATCCTGACTGCACTGATGATGAAGTCAGGGGGGCCGCTGCTACTGCGGAAGCAACCGGATTTATCGGAGATTTACCTGACGGCTGGAACACCATGGTTGGGGAAGGCGGGCATCGACTTTCTGGGGGTCAGCGGCAAAGGCTTGCGATCGCTCGGGCTGTTCTCAAAGACGCCCCACTGTTAGTCTTGGACGAAGCTACCTCCGCCGTGGATAACGAAACTGAAGCTGCCCTTCAACGTTCAATCGGTCGCATCTCACAAGGCCGGACGACCGTCATCATTGCTCACCGACTCTCCACCGTTCGAAACGCAAATCGCATCCTTGTCTTTGAGGGCGGCGAAGTGATAGAGGACGGCAGTCATGATGACCTCGTTAAGTTGAACGGCACCTATGCCCGGCTTTGGGCCGTCCAAACCGGCAGTTCCGTGAAATAAGCGGCATTATTTCGGGCATCGCAAACATCATTTTATATCCGCGATGCTACCGACAAACACTTGAGAAACATGATAAAAGACAAGTTTTCTAAGACAACAAGCCTGCTGCTAATCGGAACAATCGCCCTCGCAATGGCCGGAACGGTCAGTGCGGCCGACCTTGTGGACCCCTCCGTAAAATACGCTGGCGACACCCTAGGACTCATCACCTTCTTCCTGTTCTTCGTCGGCTACATCTCAATGGGTGCAGCATTCGTCTTCTTCATGAGCGAACGCAGCAATGTAGCCCCAGAATACCGCACAACAATGACCATCTCGGCATTGATTGTTGGTATCGCTGCATTCCACTACTACTACATGCGAGCCGTCTACACCGATCTAGGCTCGGTCTCTATCGAGTACCGATACATGGATTGGATTATTACGGTCCCATTGATGGCTTTGAAGTTCCCTTCCCTAGTTGGTAAGGATGCCATCACCGACGAGAAATTCCTCGGCATGGGCTTCACTGGCATCTGTTTCACTGGTGCACTCATCATGATTGGATTTGGATACCTCGGCGAAGCAGGCGTCATTCCCGGAATCGCTGGACTTGTTCTTGGTGGCGTCGGCTGGGCAATGATCATCGTTGCCACAGGGACACCGTGGTCCTCCGGAAAGGGAGTTGACAACTCAAAGATTAAGCCAGAACTCATGTGGAGCGCCAACGCACTTCGCTGGTTCATCGTAGTCGGTTGGGTCATCTACCCCCTCGGATACATGTTCAACCCCAGCGTCAACATGATCGACGTCGGCGCAGACGGTGTTGAAGTTATGGCCATTGCCTACAACGTTGCAGACATCATCAACAAGATCGGATTTGGTATTGTCGCATGGATGGGTGCAAAGAAAGCAACCGAAGCAATGGCAGCCTGAACATAATCAACATGTCCCCCAATGAGGCGGGGCGGCTTTGGTCGTCCCGTTTCATGGTGACTGTTTGACTACGCTTCAAAGCCAACTACGGATGTTGTAAAGGCAGCGCTGAGTACATACATGCACACGGTAACAACAATGCCTAATGCGAGTGATGATTCAAAACTCCAACCCCTTCGTAACAGGCAGGGTAAGAGAATAAACAAGCACAACGATGGGAAAATAAGCCAGAGTATGCATTCCGCATAGTCAGCTACATGTTCCGTATCTTTGGTATCGCTGTACAACCAGATGATCGAGAGAATGCTCATGAGGGGTATTGAAATAAACAGGGCGCCGTAGAGAATTGAACGTTTTGCAAACTCACTTGCACTGGCAATCAACACCCCGCTCAGAATGCCTCTTGCTAACAGCGACGGTCATGTCATGGTTAGACCGTTGCATACTCGCTCTATGCTCCGTTTGCCATCACTCTGTTTCATCAGAAGTGAACGGTGGAGCGTCTTTTGGGACTCCATCTAGAAGCCGCATAAGGTGCTCCAATGTTGCCTTCGGCGCGGTTCTGTACCATATCGACCCTACTATTATCCACCCCACGGTATACGCAAATACCACGGTCGACGACCGTGTCAGTGACCAGTCGTTGGTTTGATCTATTGTGTGAAAGAGAGCAAGCGGAACAAAATGGGCTACATAGACTGTGAGAGAAACTCGCCCTGCCTGAGCAAGTAATTTTGCTTGAGAAAGGAAACGGATTGAGGTGCTCCAAAAGAGGAGGACTCCTGTCATTGCAGCAACGAGGAACGGTGCATTAGATGGGAAGAACGTCAATATGGCGTCACCAGATGGAAGAGCCCAGGCTTGTTGAGTTGATACTGAATACGCAAGGGTAAGACTTGAAAAAATCAAACCGAAGGTGATTGAGCCAGCGTAGAAGGAAGTAAGACTGTGTCGATCCATGAGTTGTAGAATACCACCTAGTGCGGCAAAGAGCACCCATGGGAAGAGGGGATAGGTCCCGGTTAACAGTAAATGGCTCAAGATAGTCGAGATGTCTGGGGCCTGCACACGAATGCTCCAGATGCTTTCACCCTGAAGTTGGGGGAAGAAGAGGATGATTAAACAGCATATTCCAAAAAAGGAAATAAAGGGTATGGTTGGGTTTTTGAAAGCAGTAAGTGGCCACGCCCAAAATGGCTTCAAGAGGACGAGAAGTCCCATCAAAGAGAGTACTCCTGGAGTAAACGGTTCAAATAAATGCGGAGCACTGATATTGACAAGGAATTGACAAAGGAACAAGAACGACGCCCTTGCCCATCTTTGGCGAGACGAAGGATTTGCCTTCATGAGCCCCCACCCCAAGAGAGTCACGAACAACGGTGCTGCCAGGCCCCCAAGGCCAGAAACGATGTACGCCAACGGAGAAATTTGAGATGAAGTGGATGGATTCCAGGTTGCTGCTGCGTGAACCATGACCATCAAAGCCACCGCAACGCCTCGTAATGCATCAATATGGAGTTGGCGGCCTTCAGCCTCCATCCTACTCACCTGTTGGAACGAACGTGTTCTACCGCGTTACGGAAGAGTTGCAATCCTTCGCCTTCCCATCCGTCCATTGCCCCTGCACCATGTGGTTGGGCTCCGTCTCGGGTATGGTGTGGATGGAGCCATTGAGCGTAAATTGCCTCGGGGTGAGGCATCAATCCAAAGACCAGCCCCGTAGAGTCGCAAATTCCTGCAATGTTTCGCATGCTTCCATTCGGACTCAGCGGGTAAGGCAGTTGAACATCGGTTCGTCCCTCTCCAACCGGAGTATCTGGATCTACATAACGTACGGTAAGTTGGTTTGACGAAGCCAAACGGTCCAAGTCTTCCGAAGACGGCATGATGTATTTTCCTTCACCGTGCCGCACAGGGCATTCCATTCTAGTCATTCCTTTGGTCCAAATGCATGGGCTTTCAGGGTCGAACTCTAAAGTGACCCAACGGTCTTCGTATAGGCCGCTGTCATTCAAGCCAAGGCTTCCTCGTTGAATAAAATCCGGAGATGCGCTTCCTTCGGGCCCAGGGAGTAATCCGGTCTTTACAAGAACTTGAAATCCATTACAAATTCCGATTATTGGTTTACCAGCCTCGACAAAGGCCTGAAGAGCGTCTCGCATTGCATAGCGCATCCGATTACCCATTAATCGCCCGCTTCCGAGGTGGTCTCCAAATGAAAAACCACCGGGAACTGCGAGAATATCATATGTTTCCAACGCTGCATCGCCATCAATAAATCGATTCACGTGAATTCGGTCGGCAGTAGCTCCAACCAATTCAAAGACAGCCTTCGTTTCATGGTCACAATTGATTCCAAACCCGAAGAGCACAGCTACCTTTGGCTGCATCAAGCAACACCTCCAGTCATATCGAGTGTACCCTTCCAAGCTTCGGCCATTCGTTCAACATCAGACTTCAGAAGATGGTCTTCTCCGTCGGTAATAATGAGGTCAGAGGATTCGGTTACTGCGCCCAGAATTGTTGTTGGGTGTCCTTTCATTAGTGCAAGGAAGTCGCTCTCACTATCTTCGGGAACAGCGACTATGATTCGTCCGAGAGATTCGCCCCAAAGACGACCCCAAACATCTCCAGTACCAGTTCCGTCGATGTCTATTTCTGCTCCGATCCGCCCACCAATGCACATCTCTGCAAGAGCAACGGCGATACCGCCCTCACTACAGTCGTGAGCTGTTTTGACAAAGCCTTTGTGAATCGCTGCAGACAATTGGCGGTACGTGTTGAGGTTGGATGCTGGGTCGGAGAGTTGGGGCACTTCGCCACCAATACCTGCCGCTTCGCCGCGCTCATTCAACATGTAAGCAATCTCGCTTGCCCCCAACTCTTGGTGGGATGTTCCAACCAAGTAGACGCGGTCTCCCGCTCGTTTGAAGTCACTTGTGGCTGAGAAGCGAACGTCTGGATGGTCTCCGAAGAGCGAAAAGAGAAGGGTTGGCGGAATTGATATCTTATCTGGGCCTGAACCGTAATCGTTCTTCATAGAATCTTTACCGCTCACACAAGGCAGTCGGTAAGCCCTACAAACTCGTTCAAGTTCACGGTTTGCTCGGACCAATTGAGCCAATTTGAAGCGGCCATCTGGGGTTTTAACCGACTCGATCGGATCTGGCCAACAGAAATTGTCAAGACCGGCCATTTTGTCCACATCTAGCCCAACACAGACTGCGTTTCGGACCGCTTCATCAATGGCTGCTGCAGCCATAGCGCCCGCATCGATGTCTGAATATCGCGGGGCAATTCCACACGAAATTACAATGCCGTGAGGGTCTCCATGAATCGGAGCGATAACTCCGGCATCACCCGGTCCGTCTCGCTTAACACCAACGAAGGGTTTGATGGCCGTTTGGGCAATCACTTCATGGTCGTACTGTCGAACCCATGTTTCCTTGCTTGCAATGTTTGGACGTTGCAGCATTTCGGTCAAAAGGGTTGAGTGGTCTGCCGTAGATGGGGGTTGAAAAAGCGGTGGGGTTGGAGGAGTCCACTCCGATTCCAACTGAAGTTGTGGAACTCCATCGTGAAGGAATTCAATAGGGAGGTAAGCGACTGTTGTCTCATCATAACGAACATGAAATATGCCGGTTGATGTGAATGTTGCAACTGCGGTTGCTTCCACTTCGTGCAGATCTGCAAGGGCCTCGAAGGTTGCTTGGTCTTCGGGTTTTACGGCCACTGTCATTCGCTCTTGACTTTCTGATACCAGAATTTCCCAAGGGGACAGGCCGGCTTGCTTGAGTGGTACTTGCGCAAGATCAATTTCGCAACCATTGGTGTATTCGGCCATCTCTCCAATTGATGAAGAAAGGCCACCTGCTCCATTATCAGTAATACATGTAATCAGGCCTTCATCTCGGGCTTCGAGAATCATGTCAAGCATCTTTTTCTGAGTAATTGGGTCACCAATTTGAACAGCGCTTGAGGGTGATTCTTCAGTCAATTCTAGTGAAGAAAACGTTGCTCCATGAATGCCGTCATATCCAACACGACCGCCGACCATGTAGACAATGTCGCCGGCCAATGGTGTTTTGATGTGAGATGGGCGTCCGTCGGGAAGGGTTCGCGGCATGATTCCTACGGTTCCGCAATAGACCAGAGGTTTTCCGATGTATCGGTCGTCAAAGACAATGGCTCCGTTAACCGTTGGAATTCCTGATTCATTTCCGCCAACGCGAACGCCTGCATGAACGCCGCGTAGAACGCGTGATGGGTGGAAGAGGTTGTCGGGTAAATCGCCTTCCCAGTTCGGGGGGCCGAAGCAGAACACATCGGTGTTTGCAATTGGTCGAGCGCCTAATCCTGTGCCCATGATATCACGGTTGACGCCGACGATACCAGTCATTGCGCCCCCGTATGGGTCAAGAGCTGAAGGGGAATTATGTGTTTCTGCTTTCATGCAAATGCTCCACGTATCGTCCCAAGCAATGACGCCGGAGTTGTCATGAAATACCGACAAGAGCCAATCCACGTCGTTTTGCATATCATGCGTTGGGGTCATGATGTGGGTCTTGAAGAGTGAATCGATAACGGTGTCTTCGCCGGTTTCATGGTCCACGTGGTGTATTTTTGATGCGAAGATTTTGTGCTTGCAGTGCTCGCTCCATGTTTGTGCCAGGCACTCCAATTCAACGTCCGTTGGCGCATTTGGAACAATTCCCACCGCCGTACGAGAAGCACGGATGGTGTCGTCTCGATAGTGTGCTTGAATGGCTTGCATTTCTTCTAGATTCAATGCAAGAAGTCCGTTGAAAGAAATTTCTTCAAGCGTTGCGTCATCACATTCCAAATCCATTGGCTGTGGGGGGATGAACACTTGTTCTGGAGGGGTTGGGTAGTCTAACTCTGGCCACGTTTGTTGGTTGCATGCTTCCTTGTCAGCAATAAGCGCTCGTTGGATCAAATTGTTGTGTAGAGTCCCGGCTAGCCAGTTAACATCAACTTCTGAGGGTAGCCCATAAAATGCATATGTTTGGTAGGTCGCTACGGTTGCCTCCCTATCTCCTGGAAACAAGGTGGTGAACCCATCCTTAGCAGCCTTTCCAGGATTGTCGGTTACCCCGGGTTTGAATCCGATGGTAATTACGGCGTCCGGAGTTTTACTGAATGCCTCAGTAGTCAAGAGGATTGTATTCACTGCGCCTTGTTCAATAATCGGGTCTGCAAACAGATCATACATCCGTTGGGCGATGGAATCAGAAGATGTTTCTCCATGGATGAGGAATCCGTAAACGGAGCGTACCTCAAGAACGCGGATGTTGTGGTCAGCGGCTAACTGTCGACGTACGACATCCCCGCGAACGTCTCGCATGCCTTCCCCTTGTCGTGGCGTAACCTCTACTCGAGTCATTGGCATTGGGGTCACCGGCCCGGTGGGCAAAGAGTGGTCATCGCATACGCTCTTTGTAGTCTGCGGCGGTCATTGTTCCAGCATTTTCTTGAGAAATTGACCAGTGTAACTTTCTTCCACTGCCGCAATGGCTTCGGGCGGACCTGTTGCTAAGACATTGCCCCCGCGCTCCCCGCCCTCTGGCCCTAAGTCAACAACCCAATCACTGGATTTGACAACATCCAAGTGATGTTCGATAACAATGATGGTGTGGCCTTTGTTTCTTAATTCATGAAGCACGTCAATGAGCTTCGCAACATCGCTAAAGGAAAGTCCTGTGGTTGGTTCATCAAGGATGTAAACAGTGTGCTTGTTCGGCATCCTGCGCAATTCACTGGCCAATTTCACCCGCTGAGCCTCACCGCCCGAAAGGGTCGTTGCAGGTTGTCCCAAACGAATGTAGCCAAGGCCAACAGCGCTCAATGTATCCAAGGTCCGATGGATTTTACGATGGTGTTGGAAGAAACCAACGGCTTCTGAGACGGGCATTTCTAGGATGTCGTGAATGGTTTTGCCTTTCCATTCAACTTCAAGCGTTTCTCGCGTATACCGTTTGCCTGCGCAGATGTCACAGGTGATCCAAACATCAGGAAGGAAATTCATTTCAAGTTTGATAGAACCTCCGCCACGACAGGCTTCACAACGGCCACCCTTGACATTAAAACTGAAATGACCGGCTTTATATCCCCGTTCTTTCGATATTTTTGTATTTGCGAAGAGTGCACGAATTTCATCAAAGACCTTGGTGTATGTCGCAGGGTTTGAACGAGGTGTGCGCCCGATTGGAGATTGGTCAATGATGATGGTCTTGTCCACATGTTCAATGCCTTTGATTTCCGAATGTTTCCCAGGAAGGGTTTCTGCTCGGTGAAGCTCTCTTTGAAGCGCTGGCGCCAGGATTCCCGAAACCAATGACGATTTTCCTGAGCCTGATACACCAGTTACCGCCGTGACGCATCCGAGTGGGAACTTCACGGTAATATTCTGTAAATTGTTATGTCGTGCCCCTTTGACCGTTAGATGATTCTTCTTTGGTGCAACTCGGTTTTCGGGCCAGGGAATGGACCTTCTTCCACTGAGATAAGCACCAGTAATCGAATCTTCGTTTTCCATAACTTCATTCGGGGGCCCGTTGGCTACGATGTACCCTCCTTCAATCCCGGCACCTGGGCCGAGGTCGCAGAGCCAATCTGCCTGACGAAGTGTGTCCTCATCGTGTTCTACAACAAGGAGGGTATTGCCTAAATCGCTCAGTTCTCTAAGAGTTTGAAGCAGGCGTTCATTGTCTCGTTGATGGAGTCCAATGGACGGCTCATCCAAGACATACATGACCCCTGTTAGGCGGCTTCCGATTTGAGTGGCGAGACGAATACGCTGGCTCTCTCCTCCTGAGAGGGTGTTCGCCTTCCTGTCAAGTGTGAGATAATCCAAGCCAACACTGTCCAAAAATCCAAGCCGGCTTTCAATTTCTTTCAGAATATCTGTTCCGATGAACATACTACGGTCGTCAAGGGCCTCAAGGATATCTTGGAAGGCTTCAGGGGGCCCCTCTCCTTCTGGATTCCATGCTTTGACAAGGCCGAGCGCATCGTGAACTGAGCAACGGCTGACTTCGGGTAGTCGGATACCCCCTACCGTAACGTATCGAGCTGCTTCGTTGAGTTTCTCACCTTTACAAGCATGGCAGTCTAAGTCGGTCATGCAGGCAATCAAACGGTTTCTTGACCGTTCGGAAGTCGTTTCAGTGTACGTCTTTTCCAATCGTGGGATGATGCCTTCCCATGGTTTACTGTACTTGTATTGAGATCCGTTTTCCGAAGTAAACTCGTAGTGAATAATCGTAGACCCTGAGCCGTGAAGAAGAATATCTTTCTCATCTTCATCCAACATTTCAAACGGTAGCGTCGTTGAGATGTTGTAATGTTCACATGTTCGTTCCATGAGTTTCCGATACCAGGACGGAGACATAGATTGGCGCCACGGGTTCACACACCCATTGGAAATGCTAAGTGAATGGTCAATGATCAATTCTGTGTTGAACTGTCGCTGAACGCCAAGCCCTTGACATGTTCCGCAGGCCCCGAGTGGTGAGTTGAATGAGAAGACCCGTGGAGACAGTTCGGGCATGAACGCTCCGTGTTCCGCACAAGCGAAATCTTCGGACCAGGCAATAGTCTGACCAACTTCTGTTTCCATGGCCTTGGATTTATCGCTCAGCTCTTCCGGGTTTTTAGGAGCCTCTAGGCTTTCAACAGCTAGTGTCCCCCCACCTAAACGCAAGGCCGATTCTACCGCTTCGGTCAAACGCTGTTTCCGGTCTTTTGTACAACGAAGACGGTCAATACGAACATCGATGTCGTGACGGAAATTTTTGTCAAGGGTTGGGGCGGATTCAAATTCAGATTCATGGCCGTTTACACGCCCGTTCAGATAACCCTGTTCGACAAGTTGTCTAAACAAGTCTACATGCGTTCCTTTTCGAGCTCGGACAACCGGGCTCCAAACTGCTACTGCGTGGCCCTCCATTCTCCAAAAAATATCATCTACAATTTCTTGAACGGTTCGCCGAGCGACTTCTTTTCCACACTTTGGACAGTGGGGTTTTCCGATGCGGGCCCAGAGTAATCTGAAGTAATCTTGAATTTCTGTTACCGTAGCAACGGTTGAACGTGGATTGTGACTTCCCTGTTTTTGGTCTATTGAGATCGCTGGAGAAAGGCCCTCAATCGCATCACAATCCGCTTTCTTCATTTGCCCAATGAATTGTCGGGCATACGAGGAAAGGCTTTCCACATAGCGGCGCTGGCCTTCTGCGTAAAGAGTGTCAAAAGCGAGGCTGGATTTACCTGAGCCTGACACGCCAGATATGACAACGAATTGCCCTTTTGGAAGGTTTACTGAAACATCTTTGAGGTTGTGAGTTCGCGCCCCGCGAACTTGAATCCAACCGTCATCTCCTGGTTGTGACATGTCATCCCTCAGTCCTACGGGGCGGCCAACAGTTCTTCAAGTCCTGCTTTTACATGGAGAAGGATACTGGTGAAGTTGAACTTCTAAAGCACGGTTCTATCTCATTTGATGTTGAATAAACGGGGCAGTTGAGCCTCAAAGCGTACGGGGTCGTCGGTTGACGGGTGTAGGAATTCCAAAGAATGGGCGTGAAGGCATATGCGATTGTAGGGGTCTGTTTCTGCCCCGTGTAATTCATCTCCAACAACCGGAATGGAAAGATACTGCATTGCCATTCTGATCTGGTGTCTTCGGCCTGTTTCGATTTCCACTTCAACAAGGGAGTTGTCTTCGGTTTCTTTCAGGATTTGGTAATGAGAAATGGCTTCTTTGCCCTTTGGATGCTTCGCATTTACTGCCTTGACGTTAAGGAATTTATCTTCCATCAACCAGGTACTCACCGTTCCCTGTTTCACATCCACAACGCCTTCGACCAGAGCCAAGTAGAGACGGTGGACTTGCCGTTCCCCAAACTGTTCTTGGAGGTATTCCTTGGCGGACTTATTTTTTGCTAGAACCATCACCCCTGAGGTTTCTTTGTCGAGCCTATGAACGATAAAACACCACGCTTGAGGGTTTGAGAATCTAAGGTAATCAACACCGCGTGAATGAAGGGTATTGACTTCAAGGCGGTCGGTAGCAACCGAAAGAAGGTGGGCTGGTTTGTTCACAACAAGGAGGTCTTCATCTTCAAAAATAACATCAAGGTCCACTGGATTTTTTACGACGGGGGGCGGGGTTATGTCAAAAGCAGCAGGTCGGTCAAGGATCCCCACTTTTGACCCTTTTTCAGCGGTTTGTTTCGCACGATGTTCTACTTCTCCGTTAACTGTAACTCTACCTTGAGTTAGCATCTTGCGAAGTTTTGTGGCACTGGAGTTCGGATAATGAATTTTCAACAATTCAAGTAGTGTAGCGTCTTCATTTACATCAAATTCCATACGATCACCTCACAATACCAAGACGTCTATCCACGAACCAACTTCTCCAGATTGACCCGGTTGTAACAGAGTTAAGCCGTCTGCGCTCGCCAAACTTTCGAGATTACCCGAGCCTTGGTGTCGGGGTTGAAAAGCTTCAATTCCTTGCTCGGTGAAATGCAATGTTACGCGGCGAAGTGTCACACAGTCTTGGGTCGATTTGACCGAGTCTCGTAATTGAGCTCGGAGTTTCAATTCCACTGGCCCATCTGCCTGGAAGGCGTGACGAAGATAAGGTGCAACAAGCATTCTGAACACCACGTGACTTGAAACTGGATTTCCAGGAAGTCCGAACAGAGGTGTTTTGTTCCAAAGACCAAACAACGGTGGTGAGCCGGGGCGGATTTTCATTCGCCAGAAATGAATGTCGCCTTCCTCTTCCATGATTTTTCGAACGAAATCAAATTCACCCATCGAGACGCCTCCAGATGTTATGATGAGGTCACATTCTTCTGATGCCTGTTGTAAGGTGGAGCGAAGCCCGTCCATCGTATCGTTTACAGCTTCATATCGAATCGCCTCGTGGCCCATCCAACGAACTAAACCGGCTAGTCCATAGGAGTTGGACTCGTAAACTTCTCCGAGCACAAGGTCTTCTCCTGGTATCTTAAGTTCGTCTCCAGTAGAAAGAACAGCAATACGAAGAGGTTGAATTACTGGAATAGTGGGGTAGCCCATGGTCGCACAAAGGCCCACTCGTGAGGGCGTAAGGACTGAACCAGCCTTGAGAGAAACAGACCCCTGCTTGAGGTTCTCACCCTGCTTTCGGACAAAGTGTGGCTTTGGGGCTTCGAGAAGGGTCACCGTGTTGTTTTCTTCATCGATAGTGCATCGCTCAATTTGAAGAATAGAATCTGCTCCTTTCGGTAGCGGCGCCCCCGTCATAATGCGGTAGGCTTTTTTCGGTTCAAGAACTCGTTCTTTCGCTTCCCCAGCCGCCGGCACAATTCCCTGAATAGGATACGTTTTGGGATAGTTCGCCGATGGGTCGTGTTTGCAAGCGAAACCATCCATACTCGAATTATCAAATGGGGGGTCATCGACCTTGCTAGCGAGATCTTCAGCGAGAATTCGCCCGTGAGAATCGTTCAATTGAACCTCTTGTAACCGTCTTGGGAGCGGCGTACGTTTGACGATGTCCAGTGCTTCTTCAACGCTGATAAAATACGGAACTCCCTCCATAACTCAGTCCATCCGCTGCTCATGTTTGAGGATGTGGGTGAACGGTAGAATCATGGTGGGGGTTTCTATCCAAGAGCATGGTTGATGGTGGTGCGGTGCGAGAAGCGATTCTCACAACCCTCCTTACCAGCGGTACTGCGACGGTTTTAGCAACGCTCATCGGTGTTCCTCTCGGGGCATGGTGTTCATCCAAAACGGCCCCTGTTTTTGATAAAATTCGTGTCATGGTTACTGCGCTGTATGGGTTACCCCCAGTTGTTGTTGGCGTCTTTATTTACGCACTTCTCTCTAAATCCGGCATATTGGGTGCGCTGGACTTACTGTTTACGGTGGAAGCGATGATCATCGCACAAACTTGCCTCATTTTCCCACTCATATGGGGTGGTTCTTGGTCTGCTTTTGATAAGACTGGTCAGCAATACAGAGACACGTTTGATACATTAGGAGCCACGTCAAAGCAGCGCTTGATGCTCGAAATTGGATTGGCAAGAAGTGGGGTGTACCACGCCATCGTTATTGGTTTCGGGCGAGCTATAGCTGAGGTAGGTGCCGTCATCATGGTGGGTGGAAACATTGCTGGAAAAACACGTGTAATGACAACAAGCATTGTCCTTGAAACGTCAAAGGGAAACATGGACCAAGCCTCATTTCTTGGTCTTCTTCTTCTTGCCTTTTCACTCACCGTTGTTGCATTAGCGTCGTTTGTACAGCGACCGAGTGCTCGACGAAGTCCCGCACTAAGCGGGGCTGTAGCCCCAGTGTTAGTGGCATATGATGGACCAGGAGAAAGAATTGTTTCAGTAACCAAAGGGGGCCATGAGATTCTCAAACCTACTCAACTCTCCCTGCAGCCAGGGACGATAACGGTGGTGCTCGGGGAATCGGGTGCTGGAAAAACCTCACTCTTGAGGGCGCTTGCAGGCCTTGAAGGTGATGATGTTGCTTGTGGCTACCAGGAATGTGTTTATGTTCCTCAAAAACCACTTCCATTGACACTTTCTGTAGGCTCAGAATTGAGCTTAGCATCCAGTCTGTTCGAGAAGTGCGAGACTGCGAGTGCATACTTTTCTGAGAAATTCTCTCTTGAACAAGAACCGGAACATTCGCCACACGTCCTCTCTGGCGGCGAACTACAACGATTGATCCTTTCTCGCCAACTTGGGTTTGCACCAAAATTATTGCTTCTAGACGAATGTACAGCAAACTTAGGTTCCGCTCACGTAAAAACCATCGAAACGGAATTGATACGTCATCGTGATGCTGGGGTTTGTATCGTTCTTGCCACCCATAACGTCCTTCAAGCAAAACGATTGGCTGATGCAATGGTCATCCTGCATGATGGTGCTCAGGTTGAGGAAGCGAGTGAACTTGCACGTTCTTTACTCGCTGGAGAATGGTCTGGCTAAACGGTAGACTCTACGGTAAAAAATGCAGGTTCATCGTTGATTCTGTAAGACTCAATACGCTGTTGTCCATCATTCAGTAGGAAGTTTAGGAACTCTTCTGCCCCTTGACTCTCCATGTCTGAGACGAAAAGAAATGAGTAGGGATTGAACAATATTTCATCGGAAAATTCTGTTCGCTGAAGTGAGGTTTGCTGAGCGAAATTAAGGGCAGTCCCACGGTCTGAAAGTGTGGAACATGACTTTTCATCGGCCATGTTAATTGCTGCTCCCATTCCTTGACCTATTGAGTAATACCACTCACCTACTGGATGTAAGCCGTCTGCATCTTCAACAATTGGTAAGCCATTTGTCTCATTCAACGACCTCCAAATACTCTGTTCCTTATGGTGCGTTCCAGAAAAATCTCCCCTAGAAATAAAACAACTTTCATTTTCAAAAATGGACTCAAAGGCATCAAAAATAGACGAGTTGAAACTGGATGGTGATAAGAGAACAAAACGATTCCAAGCAATTGCGCTGCGTTCGTAACCAAACTCATTTTCCACAAATTCAATTTCTTGCTCTGGTGAATGTACAATGAGTGCATCTACGTCCTTATTTTCTCCAAGAACAAGAGCAGCCCCCGTTCCAACCGCAACATATTCTACAGTATACTCAGAAGTTTTCTGAAAGTCATCAATAAGAAGATCAAGTAATCCTGAATCCCGCATTGATGTCGTTGTAGCAAGACGAACGGTCTTACTTTCATCATCATTAAACGATAAACAGCCTGAACAAAGAGAAGTGAGTAGAAGCAGGACGATGAGAACTGGGCCTTGCCTCATTTCAATCGAACTTCATGACGTTGCCACATTCCGGATAGCTGCAGGTCACGCTGTATTTCGAACGTTTTGGCTTAGGAATTTTGAGCATAGAACCGCATGATTCGCATTGAACTTTGAGTGTCTCTAGTGCTTTGGGTGCTGTTGGTTCGTTCAACGTTCGACCAACATCTTGTGACCATCCAAGTGAATCTGTGTACTTGTTCGAGGAAACATCCAGTTTCTTCTGTTTGAGTGAAAGACGCATCTTGCGCTTTCGCTTGCCTTTCTTTTTTCCTGGTGGTGTCTTTGCCGCCATGGGTATCGTGTAGCGCTAGGCGTTGATGTATTCAATGACTTCGGCTTAATCCTTCAAAGAATGTGGCCTGAAACCCCGTTAACTGGTTCATGAACGGTATGGCCTTGTGCTTCCAATGCTTCTACGAGAGGAGGACGAGCGTGGTTTGGGTCTGTATGGTAAACGACAACGTGTTTTGCTTCACAAGCTTTAGCGAAGTCAAGAATTTCTTTATGTCCTGCATGGGTAGAGAACGAGAATTGTTTCCATTCAAGGTCTATTTCAGCTGGTTTCCCATAAATATCGAGACGTCCTGAATCCATGAGTGAGCGCCCTCCCGTATCTTTCGCTTGATATCCTGTGAAGAATATTGCATTTCTACGATCTTCACGGAGTCGGTTAAGGTACCATAGAGCAGGGCCGCCCGAGAGCATACCTGATGTAGTGACGATGACATTACCGTTCAATGCCTTCTTTTTATCCGACTTGCTTCCAACGCGCTTTACCCATCTCCAAGCTTGTTCTAATTCGCTGGAATCTCGCAGGAATCCACTGTGTTCAAGATGAATCTTAGCAACGCGTTTCCCCATACCATCGACGTGGACATCAAGATGTGGGAGGTGTCGATGGAGTAACATGACTACATCCTGAGTGCGCCCATTTGCAAAAGCTGGAATGAGAACCGTTCCTCCTCGTTTAACTACTTCTGCAACCGAAGTAATGAACCGTTCAACTTCGACGGCGGTTTCAGGGTGATCTCGTCCGCCGTATGTTCCTTCAACAAACAAAATATCTGTTTTAATTGGTTCTGCACCTTTAACAAGAGGTGAATCGCGTGTATCAAAGTCACCTGTGAGAAGTACACGGTGTTTTGGAGTTTCAATCTCAAGCATGGCCGCACCTGGAATATGACCTGCTCTTCGCAAGGTAAGCGTCCAGGAGTGATGTTTCCAGGGCTGGTCAAACTCATGGACGTGCCATGATGCAAGAGCTGTGTCAATATCCCGCTTATCCCATGCAAGTGGATATCGTTCAATGGAACTCACTTTGTAGCAATCTCTCCACATCATGTCAGAAATATGTGCAGTTAGAGGAGTCCCGTGAAGGCGGGTTTGATGATTCGCACACAGCCATGGCGCCATACCGAGATGGTCAATATGGGAATGGGTAATGACAGCGTCATGAACTAATGGAGCCTCAGATGGATAACGTGGAGGTGATGTTGGAGCTAGACCATAATCGAGCAACAAACGAACTCCATCAGGATCCTCCATCACGATTCCAACATTCCCAACCTCATCTCCGCCACCGAGATAGTGGAAGCGGAATCCTTCCTTAGGAGGTTCTTCGGGATATGTTGATGTTCGCCCTGCAGAATAGAAGACCATGGTTAAGGCTCGGGGTCATTTTTGAAGAAGGTGTGGGTAGACACCCCTCAATTTCCACTGGAGCATATTTCTTCCTTCCTATGATATTTTTTTCATATCTTTTTACCACTATGTTGATTAACTTCTCGCGCTCAATTACAACGGGTTTTCTTCGTATTCGATTTCTCTCTTCTCTTTCTTCGTATTCGTCTGGTATCAGAGATTCTCTCCAATGGAAATAGGGGGGTGGAGATACATTCCCCTCTTTTCAGCGATAATAATCCATTTTGATAACCACTGCGGTGCGAAGAGTCCTTCAATTACCGTCTCTTCCACATGTCATGGGACGGGAGGCTAACAAGGAATTCGTCGTCCGAGAGGATCGGTGTTTCGGGTGCGGCGCATGTATTGCATTATGTCCAGTGAACGTTCTTACCCTTGACCAACGCATGATCTATGTCGATGAACCAAATTGTACTCACTGTCAACTTTGTATCCCTTCATGTCCTGTATTTGCTTTAGAACTTCAACCCGTAGCTGATTAATATGAAGATTGGAATCGTAGGCGGTAGCCTTCAGGGAATCCTACTTTCAATTCAACTCGCCTCTAACCATGAGATTACGGTTTTCGAACTGGATGCAGAAATTGGAACGCCAGCGTGGCATCCAGGCTATATTGTAAATCCGGATTTACTCAACATGTTCTTGACAAAAGAACAGCGCTCTTTTCTCATGCTCAAACAGAACAAAGATGGCTGGGGAATGCGTTGGGAATGGCTCATGAAACATCTTACCATCATTGCAGCGCAACGAGGTGTATCTCTCAGGACCCGAACTCGGATTCAGCAAACAACCGAAGATGGGGAATACGTCGTTGTTGAAACGTCTTCAAACGAAACTTCCCAACCATCTACGTTCACTTTGGACCACCTTATCGACGCTCAAACTCCTCATCAAAAACCAGGAGGTCTCAAACACACACTTCAACACAGCCACACAATACAGTATCCCTTTGAAGAATCGGTTTCCTGGTTTGGGGGCATTCTAAGTGACCAACATCTCCCTCCGACCTTTCCTGTCAGTCCCGAACTTATTCTTCCACGAAGTGACAATTTGACAGAACTCTGGTGGAATACCGATAATTACTGGACTCCAAAAGAGGGGTATATTGAAGAAATTAGAATTTTACTACCCGAGGACAAATCAAAGATTTCTTTTGATGCAATGTATCAAAACACCTCTGATTTTTTACAAAAATTCTATGGAATTGCAAAAAAGGTGTAGTTAGCAACACCACTTTCAAAAGGGACGGGCGCGGCCAGTAGATTTGAAGACGTCCGACGTCTTAGGTGGGGAACTCATTATGGCAGCACATCCAATGGCAGATTTGAGGAAAAAACTTCAAGAAAAAAATCTACTTGTTAAGCCAACAGCAAAGTCATGGATCAAGGTCGCAATTCTCCTTGTCGTCGTTGGTGTTTTGTATAGCGCACACATCTATCTTCCACTCAAATTTGGGCTTCTTCTCATTCCCATTACCGCACTGTTTTCAACAACACTTGCTATGACCGGCCACGAAGGGGTTCACTCCTCTGCATGTCAATCCAAAGCAGGAAACACTTCCCTTGCAGCTATTGTCTTCCCTCTTTTTGCCGGCCTCTCTATGGAATATTGGCGAGAAAAGCACAATGTAAAGCACCATGCACACCCGAATGTCATCAACAAAGATCCCGACATTCATTCGTGGCCTTTTACCTTCAGTGAAGAGGAATACAAAACCAGCGGCAAAATTCGCCGTTTCTTCCAACGGTATTTGCAAGGGTGGACCTTTTGGCCAATCTCTCTTCTCGTGGGTCACTTGATGCGATTTGACGGCCTGAAGTACATCGCAACAAAACCTTTCAAATCAAAGAAGAAGAAGCGGATCACTAAAATTTGGCTTCTCGATACCTCCCTCATCATCCTCCACTTTATTCTCTGGTTGGTCCTTCCTATCGCCTTTGGCCTCTCCTGGCAGGCAACCATTGGCTTCTATGTTCTTCTATGGGGGCTGGTTGGCACCTGCCTTACAGCAATTTTCATTGTTGGACACGCAGGCCGACCCGTCATCACCGAATACGACCAGAACTGGCGGTTACAGATTGAAACAGCCCGTCGCATTAAGTTTGGACCGATCGGTTCGTTTTTCTTTGTAGGACTTGATTACCAAATTGAACATCACCTACTTCCAGCCCTTTCCCACTTCAATCTACCAAAGGCATCACCCTTCGTCAAGGAGTATGCCGAAGAGCGAGGCTGGGAGTATGAAGAGATTGGATTTATCCGAGCCCTATGGCGCTCAACAGTTGCCCTTCATACGGCATGGAAGACACCTTCAATCGTTATCGATGCTACAGAGCAAGGCAATGCTAACAAGATTGAAGACTTCCTTCAACCCATTGAAGGTTAATATCTTCAAGGACCACCCTTAGGGATGGATATGTCTACCGAGAAGTTGTATCTCGAAAGCATTGAAGCAGGTTATTTTCAAAACTTTCATGCAAATGTCGTTCAAGTAACCGATACGTCAGTTATCCTTGACCGGACTCTCTTCTATCCACTTGGTGGAGGTCAGCATTGGGATACAGGTACACTTAGCGGGCCAAATGGGACGGTCTCAGTCACAGAAGTTCGTGGACGAACAAACGTGGAGCATACATTAGGCGAAGGCCACCAATTGAGTGCAGGAGATGAAGTCCGAGGCTCAATTGATTGGGAAAACCGATATGCCCACATGCGAATGCATACAGCCCAACATCTTGTAAGCGGATTAGTGTATGAATTATTCAACGGAGCCCGTACAGTTGGGAATCAAATCCATGCAGATCGGTCAAGAATCGATTTTAACCCCATATCGTTTGATGAAGCAATGTTGAATACCATGACTCAGGCAGTCAATGATAAAATTGACGAAGGCCTTGAAGTCACAGACTCGGTCATGACTCGAAAGGAAATCAACGCCATCATGCCTGCTGAGCGGACAAATATGGACCTTCTACCAGCGTTTGTAAATGATTTACGGGTCGTTCAAATCGGCGAACAGGTTGACATGTGCCCGTGTGCAGGAACCCATGTTTCCAATCTGAAGGAAATAGGTCATATCGAGATTCTCGGTAAGAAGTCAAAAGGAAAAGGTACGCAGCGAGTCAGTTACAATCTCAATCTTCCAGAACTAGTCCGCAAGCCGTTTGTGGAAGAGTGTTGATTAAAATTCTAAATCATCATCGACTAATTTTTTAATGTCTTTCAAAGTAGATTTCAATTCATTTCGCTCACTTTGACGACGTTTGAACTCAATTTCTTCAAAAATTTCTGCCACGCCCTCATCCATCGCCGATGTTTCCGCTGCAGCCTGAACCCGGTCGGTTAGAACTGTATCTTCTCCCAAGCGCTCTTCTCGGTTGACTGGTTGAATAGGGACACTAGGAACCGTTCTTGCACCGTAGTTCACATCAACGGTCAACGCATCACTGTCCCACGCTTCTTGGCCTAATATACGAGCAACCTCAACTGATGGGGCTCGGTCTTTCCATGGATTTTTATTGCCAATTTGTTGAATGAGGCTTTCCTTATTTGCGGACTTCTGCTGTGCGAATAAATCTCCAACTTCTTCTGACGTGGGTAGCGGAACCGGCTCTTGTAAACCAGCAGCCAACCGCTGCTGCTCGCGCAAAACAGTACCGTGGGCCTCATCGTGGTCGTGGCGATGAGGGGCTGCTGCAAAAGCCATAATTTCTTTTGCTAACTGAAAGAGAGGGTCATCAGGAGGGCTTGCAGCAATTGTTTCCCTCACGTTTCTATGATGATTGATACAAGGCCCACACCGTGCCGCACCCGCATCATCAGGAGCATCACACCATAAGCAGCAAGCTTGGAACCCGAGTTCCTTCATCGCTTTGCGTGGCATTGACATGAGAATCGCAATGAGGACGAAACCACTCAACCACATGAACCCTCGGACACGAGGATTCAAAGTGAACGACATCAAGCAATCAGTATGGGGCGGAGAGATTCACGAGCCGACCTCATTGATGACGACCCCTTTTCTTCCTCTTACAGGGCAAAATCACGGGTTCGCCACATTCACCAACGTACCGACGAACAAGGAACCATTCATTTTGATACGAAATCTCCAGGAAACCAACTCCCCCCCGCCTTTGCCCAATTCTTTGGTCAACAAGCATGGCAACCACCCTCACACCACGCAGGCCCGTTATGGCATTTCAGCAAGGAAGAAAAAGCACATCTCCGTCAAGCGATGGGGGCATTTACACTTGCACTTGGTTTCATGTCGGTTGGTGGCATTTCTGGACTCGGCTCTCTCGGACTCACGAAGTGGTCCGTTTACCTTTTACTTTCAATGCCGGTGATGTTTGTAGCAATTGGACCGGCATTTCTCCTTCACGAAATCGGGCATAAACTCGTCGCAAAGAAGAACGGTTGTTGGGCTGAATTCAGGGCAGACCCAAAAGGGCTCCAAATGGGCATCTTCCTCGCTCTCCTTCTTGGCTTTCTTTTCATGGCCCCGGGCGCTGTTATGGTAGCTGGCATGGTCACTCGACGCCAAAACGGGCATATCGCCGTGGCTGGCCCGTTGACGAACCTCGGTCTCTTCATCATTGGAATTCCATTGTGGGGTGTTGTCCTTGGACTCTCAGGAGCATTCGAAACCCTGCCTAGAGGAATATCAACACAAGGCCTCGGCCAAGGATATCTGCTTGATGGTAGCCTTGTCTGGCAAGCTATGCTCATTGATGTTGGCGTATATTGGCTCGGTGCAAACCTCTTCTTAGGATTGTTCAACATGTTGCCGTTTGGACCCCTTGACGGTTTGAAAGTCAAAGATTGGGATGAGAAAGTCTTCTATGTTGTGATTCTTGTCTTTGCGGTTCCGTTGTTGACAATGTTCCTTGGCTTCTGGACACCCACGGGATTGCTACTAGTTGTAGCAGAACCGGTTTCAAATTTGATCAGATGAATCAAAGGTAAGCGTTGGTAACTGGTTTCTCATCCAAGTGGAAGAAACTGTATGCTGCCCACCATGTGATGATGTCGAGACTATCAACAAGATTTGAGGTTCCTGAGTGTTCTTCCCCGTACCCCTTCCCAGTTGTATCCATCCAAATTTCCATTTCCTCGAGTGTATCACAGGTTTGGTGGTAACACCAATATCCATCAACAAGACCTCCGAATCCCAAAGTTACAGTACCCAGGTTCGCTTGGAAACTCGCATGGTCAGAACGAGCAGTTACATCTTCATAGACAACGATTTCCGGTTTTCCACGGTCCAACCAATCGTCGACCTTCCACGTGTCTTCACCGAAACCTCCGCCAACCAAAATACTCTGTTGTTGTTCTACACCAATGGCGTCAGCACCGATCCAAAGAGTGAGTCCAACCATCTCTGGCTGATTGATGATATCGTGGTCAAGAGATGGGCCAATGTAAACACGCATTGGCCAAACTTCCTCATCTTTGGGATATCCATCCGGGTCAATTTCAGTTGCTGGGTCTCCATGAGGAGCCCCACCGCCACCAGGCCAGTTCACTCCAGCCATATCCAAATTGATGTAATTGGTAACGGTAACGTCAGGATTGTCTTCTTTGACATAATAATCAGTCCAGTAATCACTTCCACGCTTCCCACCTTCTTCACCCGACCAGAAGCAGAACACCATTGTTCGGCGGGTATCGAAGTTCGACATCGCTTCAGCGACAGTCAATACCATGCTGGTGCCTGCGGAATTATCGTAGGCCCCCACACCCGTCCCGTAGGTTCGTGTCCCAGTAAGGTGCGGGTCAGCCAACAACAAATTTGCTGGTGGGGCTACATCAAAGTGAGCTCCAAACACCATCCACTCATTCGGCACCTCACTCCCGTATCGGAATCCGCAAATGTTGTAGGATTCAGGGTTCTGATTCCCAAAGACGTCCGTAAATTCGAAACGTTGTGTATCAACGGTCAGCCCGAACGATTCAAGCTTGTCAATAAGGTATACAGCTCCCGCTTCAAAGGCGGTATTTCCTTGTCCAGCCCACCGATTTAGGTACCCAACAGCACCGTCAGTCAAGTCAAGAGGGTCTGGCGTTTCATCGGTGATGTGGTGGAGATAATTGTATGTGCTTCGTCCGTTTACAAGACCGGTTGAGTGACGTCCACCTTCATCAGAACTGTACGCGGGAGCGTTTGGCCTCTCTACAATAAGAGTCACGATATTAGCGGGACCACCAGTTGTGGTGCTCGCATTAAACAAACCCGTTCCGTTTCCGGTCCGCTGTATTGCACCGCCATCAGCCCCTAGGTGTCCGCCGTCAGAAAACCAAGAAGCCCAAGACTCGTTTGCATCACGAATTGGCCAAGAATCACGACCGTATTCTCCAAGAAGTGCAACAGCAAGGCCGGCTCGCGGTGGAGCAAGGAGTGAAAGTTGTACCGAATCCCCCTTTCTCAAATCTAGAACGGTCGAGTTTGCGACATACCCCGTTTCACTATCAATAACAAGGTAAGGGAGGAATACAGACATATCTGCGCTTGCAGCAACCGTTACCGGTTGAAAGGAACCTCCGACGAGAACCTGTGGAGTGATGGTAACATCTGAGGCATTGACGAGGCTCTCACTATCATCTTCCCCAAAACATCCAGAGAGTGGCGCAGAAATCATGAGCAGAACCAGAAGGCATGCTTGGCTGACACGGGTACCCACCATGACCCTGCGTAACGGTTCACCTTCTCAAGTCCTGCGCTTCTACGGACCGATTCTTTGATAGAGGAACAGGACCAATGTATACATGAGAATATGCGAAACAAAAGCAAAGGCACACCGTCTCATCTGAAGATGAAAAATATACGAACCCTGTTTTCAAATCACATTATTGAAATCGTAGATGACATACAATGTCCCTTGATCGAGGGATAAATCATTCCTCTTCTAATGAGGCCGGGTATCGTTTTTCCTTATCGTTTTCCTTCCGTTCATTTTGTATTGAGAGCGCAAGGAAAACAACCCCGAAACCGGCAACAACGGCTGTCAATTTCACCAAATCATTCTGAGAGAAACCATCACCTTCAACGACCCCCCCATCATCAGAATTTTCCACTGTATCATCACATCCAGCCCCGAAACAATCTCCAGGAGCCGGCCCGCCGTCATCGTGGATGTCCTCAAACAACTGGATTTCATACGTCCAGTTTGTGGTTGAGTTGTTAACATTCTTCATGACCCAATATTGGTACGAGCCGACCGTTGCATTCAATGGAAACACATAGGTCGCAGAAACCTCACATGTTTCATCTACCAACGAGCCGTTTTCGTCCAATTCACAAGATTCAACAATCGTTGATGACATGAAATCCACCGTCGAATTAAGCACGCCGTCATCGTTCAAATCAATCCCAATTTGCATGGTAGCATTTTCGGTTTTATCATGCATCTTGAACCATAATGCATTCCCTTGAACGAAAGCAGGGTCAGAAATATTTCCAACGACAGCCCCGCCATCATTCAGGATAATTGTGAGAGTCTGCTGCTCATGTGCATGAACGGAGCCGGATGCTAAAATCGTCACCAAAAGAGCGGCAATCCCAAAACCCATCCACGCTTTGCCCATACCCACCGACTCCCGCGGGGTCATAAAGACCAAACGGAGGAACCCGATGAGATGTACATGAACGGGAAAGAAATAGCGTTAGGTATTTTTCTTCTACTTTTTCTAGCATCAATGACAAGCCTTCTTCTTGGCGAGGAAGAAGTTGAGGAAGAAGCTGTTGAAGAAGCAGATACAATGTTGTCTTCAAGCGGCGACCCACTTTTCCAATATGAAGGGCATGACCACAGTAATGCAACTCAACATGTTGCTGGCACCGACAATATGGAACTTCTCGACTTCAACTCTCTTTCAACGCCCGGAAATGCTGAAGTTCAGGTCGCAACAACGCCCGATGGGAGAACTTACGCCTACTTAGCCGGATGGAATGACATGCATATCGTTGATGTTACTGACCCGGAAAATACGGAAGTTGTTGGCGTTTTCAATGACCCAAACACTCAGGTTTTGGATGTTAAATATTTGGAATACAATGGAAGAGAATACATCATTCAGCAAAACCAACTGGTCGACCCTGGAAATGCTGACCCAAATGTAGGGCAATGGAGCGAACCAAGTCAAGTTTCAGTTGTGGTCATTGACGTAACCGACAAGACAAATCCAACCTGGATTGACTCGTGGTACGACGTAGACCATCCAAGCGGACCTCACAACTTGTACACTCACATGATCAACGGTGAATGGTATCTCTTCGTTGCAAACCCCGATTATAATCAGTGCAACGATGCAATCGGTGAAGCATGTGGCGGAGTGACGATTGCTCACTTGAATTTGGACGGCTCCGCTGCACGTAACTTGCAAGGCGTTCCGGCGGCAGGACTTGGCCACACCGTGGTTAAGGTTGGAGAATACGAAGTGGCCTGGGAAACAACCCGAGGCGGCTGGATTTACATTCACGATATGACCGTTCAAACATGGCCTGGGGAAGACCCGAATGACCCACGTTACGGTCACACCTTCATCTACGGAAGTTACTGGGAGGCTGGACTCCGTATTGGTGATGTTACCGATGTACCTCACCCAGTGGACTCGCCCGAGGCCTACGCAATTCATGCCACTTTGTGTAAGGCGGGCCAAGGTAACCCGTTGATGTGCCGATGGCGAGCACCTGAAGTTGGCCTATGGATGGATTTCCTTGACATGGATGATGACGGACAACCAGACAGTGGAACAACAGGTAACGAAAACGGCGGCAGAGTATCTTACATCCATTATGCCGAACCCTTCCCCGAAATGGTGGATTTGTCACACGTTGGTTATTCTGATGAACCTGTCCATCTTGTTACAGCAGCCGTTGAAGTCCTATCAACAAACGTCGGCACCGGCATCATTTATCTCATTGATACTACTGAGTACACGTTGGAGGATGGCCAATTCAAATTCAAGCCTAAACTGATACGAGATTGGGAGATTCCATACGCTGAAGACCATTGTTATGGTGAAGATTGCGAAGCACATCCCAATGCAGACGAGTGGTTGTTGTTCTCACCGCACAACCTCGACAGCACGTACTTCGAAACGACGGATGAAACCGACCAGAGCCACGGCGGCGGGTGGGACGGCCGTCTGTATATTTCTCATTACCATGCAGGACTATGGGTTATCGACATTGAAACACTGGTGGCTCCAGAAGCCGATGACCGTATTGGTATTCATGAAGAGGCAACTGTAGCATACTATCTTCCCCACGGTGAGGACGGAACTCCACTTGACTCTCAATTCTATGATTTCGGTTGGGTTCCTTTCCTTTGGGCCGTAGAGCACCACGACGGAATTACCTACGCCTCCTGTATCTCAACTGGGCTGTATCTCGTCCAATTGGATATTGATATTCCTTACCGCCTCTAAGGTGACGCTATGAAGAATACGCTATTGACACTCCTCCTCTGTTTCACCCTTCTTTTAGCGGGCTGTACCTCACCAGAGCAATTGTCTGACTGGGAGCCAAATGGAGTCACTATTGAAACAGAATTCGTTGATGACTTCACACTCACAACGAGTGAAAATACACCGTGGACATTTTCCGAAGAAGCAAAAAATACGACAGTAGTAGTCGCCTTCTTGTTTACCAACTGCATTGACATCTGCCCTATTGTGACTCATAATATGAAATGGGTTCAGTCTCAACTCACCTCCGAGGAAAAGAACGCAACGACTTTTCTCACGGTTACTGTCGACCCCTGGAGGGATAACGTGAGCACGCTTCACGATTGGAAAACGGGAACGAACTCTAATTGGACCCACCTTACTGTTACCTCCTCAGAAGATGATTCCCCAGGAATGGCTGCCATGAATGCAGTCTGGTTGAATTTTGGCGTTGGCTTGCAAATTGAAGATAATCAAAGCAATACTTCAGCTCGCCACCATCCAGATGATTATACCGTCAATCATTCAACTGGAACCGTGATAATCGATAGGTATGGAGACCAACGGGTTTGGTGGGGCGACAACGACTGGGTCTTGGACCTCTTCATTGACGACCTTCGATACTTGATTGAAATGTGATAGATCACAATTCATTGGGCACCGGAGTCTGGTCCATGTGTAAGAATGCATAGACGGCCCACCATGTGACAATGTCCCACGAATGAACGAGATTTGCTTCACCAGTTGCGTTATCGGTAGCCATATATTCCTCCATGGTTGCGAGTTTATCACACGTCTTGTGGTAGCAAGGATAACCATCAACAACACCGTTCCATCCAAGTGTTGCAACACCAATTTGCTGGAACGAATCGTGGTCGCTCCTTGCAGTGGGGCTTTCGTAGATTGCGACGGTGTCTTTGTAGTTGTTTTCCCACAGTGGACTTTCTCCACCATTAGCCCACTCCTCACGTCCGTTTTCAATTTGGTCAGCGAGGTTGAATGCGTCCGCTCCAATCCATTCTGCAAGGTGGTACATGCCCTTCTGGTCAATGACATCACCCGTGCCGTCTGGTCCGAGATATACAGAGAGTGCAAAGTCGCCAGGGTAGTTGATACCAGCCATGTCGAGATTGAGATAGTTGCTCACGGTAACGCCCGCAGGGAGGTCGCCAGCAAATGCACTTGAGCCCCAAAGCCCTTCTTCTTCCGACGACCATAAGCAGAACACCATTGTTCGTCGGGCATCAAAATCAGCGAGAACCTTTGCGGTTGAAAGGACCATGGAAGAGCCTGCGGCATTATCATAGGCACCGGTTCGTGTTCCATATCCTTGCTGTTCAGTTCCAGGGATAACTGCAGTAGGCGGCGTGGCATATGGGGCGACATCAAAGTGAGCGCCAAAGACCAACCACTCATCAGGATAAACTGTACCTGCCTTGTAGGCACAGATGTTGACTGCCCAAAGGGTGCCGGATTGGAATCGATGGACTTGAACGTCTAAACCGTATCCAACCATGACTCCTTCAAAGTAAGTGATTGCGTCTTCATAACCAGGATTTCCATTCCCAATCCACCGATCAAGGAAGCCCACGGCGCCGTCAGCTGGGTCCAAAGGGTCCGCAGTTTCATCGGTGATGAAATCCACCCATTCGTAGACGTCGCGACCGTTGAGCCATCCCCCGCTCGCCCCAACTCCATTTTCTTCGGTGAGGTCGGAGCGCTGAGGGCGTTCTGTTGTCAAGTGAAGGTGGGCAACTTCTCCACCCGTTGAATTTCCGGGAACGACCCATGGCCACAATCCACCTTCATCTTCGTTATCTGTAACTTGAATGGAAGATCCCTTTGAACCATCCTCAATCCAATCCATCCACGACTCATCGGCCGCACGGATGGGCCAGTTCGTTCGGCCGCTCTCACCAAGAAGGAACACGATGTCAGGATTACGGGGGGGTAGAAGAATGCTGATATCAATACTTGAACCCTCAGAGAGGTCCAATACCGTTCCGTTCTGAGCCCGCAGTGACCCAGGGTCTTGGACAAAGTATGGGAGGAATACAGCAAGGTCTTCTGACGCCTTGAGGGTAATGGTCTGCCACATGCCTCCTTGAAGTGAATCCGCATCAGCGACAGTGAGTGAAGAGGCGCTAACCCCTCCACTATCATCTTCTCCAAAACAACCCGCCAAAGGGGCCATCAACATTAGAGCGATGAGGCCAAAAGCATTCAATCTCAAACTCAGCATGTCATTGCCCAAACCGCCCTCCCTGTTGAATGTTACAGTTTTACTGAGCAGGTTGAAAGCCGTTGAAAGCGCTTTCCATTCAACGGAAAATCAATACCATAAAAAGGCGAACAGTTAAGGAACCCCCGTTGTCCGAACAATCATGGCAACCGTACGGTTGGACCAGAAGGCACGCGCTCTGGTTCGCAGCGTTCCCGACTCCTACACGGAGGCGCTTGCCCGCTATTTTGGAACGGGCCCAACCGACGTTGGCCTTGCCCGGAAACAACACGAGGACTACTGCGAAATTCTCCGCAAAGAAGGCGTTGAAGTCACTGTTCTTGATGCTGACCACAACCATCCCGATTGCATGTTTATTGAGGACCAAGCGGTTGTTGTTGACGGACATATCCTTCTCCCAACACCTGGCCACCCGAGTCGGGTTGCAGAGCAACCTCCGATTGCAAACTTTCTCATGGAATCTCTTGCCGGAATTCAAACGTGCACAATGGGCGGCGAAGCACGAATGGACGGAGGCGATATCATCCGACTTGGAAACCTGTTTTTCGTAGGCCGCTCATCCCGAACCAACGACCCGGGAATTGCAGCACTGCGAAGTTTGCTCGATTTCTTTGACTATGAGTTGCGTATTATTGACATCCCAGGCCACGCACTCCACTTGACGAGCATTAGTTCCACACCAACCGACCAACTCATCATGGTCCCAGAAGACCATCTCCCAAAAGATGCATTTGGCGAACTTCCAGACGGGTGTGAGGTTGTCTGGATGCCTGCAGAAGAAGCGTATGGCTGCAATACCATTGGCCTGCCTGGAAACAAGGTGATGATTGCCGAGGGATACCCAACAGTTGAAGCCGAACTCATCAGCCGTGGAATTGAAGTCATAAAAATTGACATGAGTGAAATTCGTGCAGCAGATGGTTCGCTGACCTGTTGCTCAATTTTCTATTGAAGTTCATTCGAACTCACAACATCATGCCATGTACGAACCGCATCCAGCAGGTTAGAAACGCGCTTTCCACGCCAGACATCCCCTGCAAAAGCTCCAGATTGAGATGCATCTGCAAGAGTAAAACCTTCTGCGGAAGGAATCATTTCAATAGTCTTTGTATGGTCTTTGTAAATTCCAAGTTCAAGAACAACCCAAGCCTCTACAGTTCTGCCGTAGCGTTCAAACATTTCACTTGAAAGAAAACTTCCTAAATCCTCAACGGTGTAAAACGAACATAACATCTGCAGGGTCTGGTCCAAGTCTACTGATCCTTCATCGGAAGGCCCAGTTCCTAGTTCACTTTTTTTTACAAGCGTAAGAAGCGGGAGTGAATCGTCCATTCAATCACACCGTTCTACCTGTCCATCGTGATGTAAAACGGCCGTCACAAAAAGCGCTTGAGGCGGTTCTCAAGGCGAGTAACACCGCCACCTGCCCATTGTTTTACGAGTTCACCATCAACAAAAAGAGCGTTGTACGGCAAAACATCAACTTCGCTAACCCAGGGGTGAGCGATTTTGAAACGACCCATTCCGGGAGTATCAAGAAGGATTTTTCCAATTCGAACTCCTTCGGGAACATCCCAGGAGCCCAATTCTTCTGTCCATTGTTCGCAGGCTTGACACCCAGTTTTACCTAGCATTAGCATGGCAAAGGGAGCTTCAAGAAATTCCTGCCAGTCGGTACGACCAAGCATTTCCAAGAGAACACCTCCAGAATCAAACGACGTATTCGTCGCCTTTCTTCCAGTTAGCACCACACAAACCACCGGCTTGTGTTGCTTGACTGGTACGCAAGACTTCAGCAGGGCTTCGGCCCGCATCCATATTGTTGATGGAATACATCTGGACCTTGCCTTCTGGGTCAACTAGTACGGTTCCACGGAAGCTGCAACCAGCCTCTTTGTTACGCATGTTGAATGCCTTGGTGACGTTTTGTGTGGTGTCGCCAATGACGTGGTGGTTGACGCCGCCAGGGAAGATTTCCTTGTCAGCGAACCATGCGTTGTGTGAATGCCATGAATCACAGGAACATCCGATGACGGTGATATCATCGTCAGCAAATTCTTCTTTAAGAGCTTCAAAGCCAACAATTTCAGTTGGGCAAATGAAGGTGAAATCAAAGGGATACCAATACATGAGGTACCACTTTCCTTTCATTCCCTCACTCGTGATGTTCACTCGTTCGCCGCTAATGTATGCATCTGCACTCCATTCAGGAGCATCTTTTCCGATCATGTTACCCATAATATCGCCTCAATTGAACGCAAGCAAACCATCATTATGAACCTGCGCTTTGAAAATGGTAGTTGGTGCCGGGCTGTAAATCAATGCAGATTACCACGGCAACTCAATTCCATCGTACTGCACGAAACGACCACTCAACTCCCCGTTCTGTTCGTTTAGGCGAGCGACGATACCTCTCACACTCTCTTGAGGAGTCAATGGGGCATGAGGCCCCCCCATATCGGTCTCAACCCAGCCAGGATGAAGAATAATGAGGGATGCGCCCAACGCTTCAAGCTCATTTTTCATTGAAATAGCAAACATGTTGAGCGCTGTTTTTGAAGCCCTATATGCATACGACTTCCCACTTTTACAGTCGTCAATTGAGGCCATCAAACTAGACATCATGGCGACTACCCCACCCTTACTTTTAGCAAGCAAGGGTAGAGCATGTTGAGTAACTCGTACCGGAGAGAACGCATTGATTTCGAAAACTTCCGCAGTCTCTTGAAGATTAATCTCTGCAATCGATGACCAACGCCCATCAGGGACTCCAGCATTATTGACGAGAAGGTCGACACGTTCTCCTACCGAAGCCATCAAATCAGCCACATCATTATCTGAACGAACATCAACTCTATGTGTGGTTAAATGGGCATGTTGAACTCCCTTCAACCCCCCCATATTATTCCGATATGTTGCGTGTACAGCATAACCCGAATCCAACAGTTGGCGCGTCAGTTCAAACCCAATGCCTCGGTTGGCGCCAGTGACAATAGCAATCTTCATGGCTCGGGCAATTCAAATCACCCAATAAGGATTGACCGATTAAAAGTCGTATTCCTTTTCTTCTCCGTCCAATTCTTCATCGTCGGCCATGAAATATTTGAATTGGATGTAACAACTTACGATCATCAACGGCGCGGCTAGATAGACATCAAGCGAACCCCCATCTAGCCGGTAAACATCCCATCCAAGGCCGAGATACAGCGAAAAGAGAATTCCAAGAGACCCCATAACCGCAGCAAGAATGGCAGGGACAAGTCTGCGGAATGATAGGCTGAAAATAAGAGCCACTAGCGTCAAAATCCCCGACAAAAACGTGTCACCCTCGAAGTCGTACCCGTAACTATCCCCGACGGAGATAAGACGTGTAACGGCAAGGTAAACCATCCCTGCGGCGAGAAAACGGGCGGCGATTTGTGCGATACTCATAGCCCCAACCGCAATAACAATGCCAGACAAGAGTTGAAATTGTGCATCACTAAGGGAGACCCCCAGTTCATTGAACTGGTCGATGAATAGGTACGACATCCCATAACCGACAAGAAATCCAGCAGTTCCTAATGTGAACGGTAGCCTCTTTCCCCCTTGAATAAATAAAAGCAGGGAAAAGGAAAGGATGAGGCCAGCATAAACTATGCCCCCCCCAATGATTTGGTCTAGAAGACTCAACCCGATTTCTTCAGCATCAACCACGACCTACGTACGGGCCTGCCGTATTTATTCTTTCAAAGAAGTTGATTCTACCCACCTTTTCTTCCAAAAAAGGGAAAAAGGAGGCGACTGACTATATTTTATGGCCGACGAAGCACAGGTGCGAGAAATTCTTGCACCAGCCCTTGAACCAACATTCTTTGATTTCAATCTCCCTTTCGGATTCTCCCGTTGGTTTCTCTTTGTTGTAGGCCTTTTATTATCCGCCTTGGGAATTCTCTTTGGAATCTCTCCCTATAACCCACTCACCCTTGCAATAGTTATCTATTTCTTCGGGTATATGCTCGCAGCCGCCTTCCCTTCAGCAATTGTGATCGTGGTGCGCAATTTGCGAAACCTGTCTTCGGGAGGTTCCGATGTCCATTATGCAACGGGACCCAATCAAGAAAAAACCCAACCGAGCAAGGGTACTGAGACAGAAGGATGGATTTTGAACCCTCCCCAAATTGCAGAATGGAACCTTGCCTCGCCTCACAGCCCAGATGCAGGTGGTATGCTTGCAGAACATCCTCGCAAACTTGGAACTCCCGTGCCTGCAACCTTCACGATGTACTCTATGCTCCGGCTTTTCCAAAGTTTTGCAGCTGGAATTTTTGTCTATCTTGCTGTAGAAAAATACAACGAAGTTGACCCAGCGCGTGCGGGTGTCGCTATCGCTCTACTGATTTTGGTGGTCCAATTTTTCCGCCGAAGGAAAACGATGCGCATTAGTGACCTCGCAACATCATCAATGCAAGGTCTTCCAATGGGGGGCGTCGAAGTCTTCGGGCAACTGCGTCCACGTCTGGCGAACGGCTGGGTTCCGCCTATCGCTGTTGACGGTGACCGAAAGAAAATCGTTTACGGCCAATTGAATTGGTATTGGGAGTACGGCCACAAGTTCACATGGGACGAATATGTTGAAACAAAAGATGACGAAGGAAAAGTATCCGGAGAATGGAAGAATCGCAGCGATTACCGTAGAATTCGTAACGATGACGGAGGAGCTCTCGCTCTCGTTCACGATGGAACGGGAGGAGTAGCTGTTGAGTCCGATTTACTTGGAGTCGGTACACGCCCCTCTACAGGATCATGGAGTGACGAAGACAGGAGCCTCTGGAATACTCGGAGCCGTCCCAGCGGAAAAGTTCGTAACTTGAGGGCTTCACACGAGTGGAAATCAAGTGGTTGGAGCATAGGAGATCCGTTCTTTTCTCATTGTTATGCCCGTCCAAAAACGAACGCAGAAATTGAACATCAACCCGTTGACAAAACAATCGGACCATCCCTTGTCATGCTTACCAAAGAAGGGGAAGAGCCAGGTCACAAAGTAATGGTACACCGAGGTTCTGAAATTTTGGCGTTATCAAATTCAGAAAGTGCCCCTTCGGCTTATTTGCCGTCTCTTCTCCTTGCAATACTCAGCGGTATTGCATGGCTCTCAACGCTGTGAGAAAGAAGCGATTACAGCATGTTGAATGCATCGGGCTTGAAGACCCAGCGCATTTCGTCTGAATTGGCGTAGTAGTTCTTTACTCGTTCATCGTTTGCCATCCAATCGTGAAACTGCAAGAGAAGCGGGTAGTTTTCAAGCAAATCCTTTGTGATGCCGTCAAATTGACCTGAAAACAGCATAAAAGTGTCAATAAATGCTTTGATGTCTGCAATCGACATGTTCTCAGTATTCGCCAGCCAACCTGTTTTTGACTCTGCGTAGACCGAAGAAATGATTTTGAGGGCTGAATCCATACTTCCTCCCTCTACAAACATTGCTTGGCGCGCTGCAATTTTTTCATCCAAATCCTCTATGCCAAACGTGGGGACAAAATTCTCCCTCCAACCGTTGATAACCTCAACCAATTCATCGACCTTGGCTCTCATGTGGAGGTCTTTTGGTTCAAGTCCAGCAAGTGCACCGGTGTAGCGGAGCAATGCATTGGACTCTGCAATGACTCCATTGGGACTCTTAATAATTGGCAGGTAGCCGTACGGCAAAATTCCAGACTCCTTTAGTTCTGAATACCCATTCCAGTCAACTACGGTGTTTTTCCATTCAACTCCAGATATCTCGAGGCAAAAACGAGACGATTCAGCAAATCCAGGTGAGGCAAAATAAATAATTTCATGCATAATTTTCCCGCCCACTTGCCCCTTCATTAAGCCTTGGCACAGGGTAGCGTTTGCACCGACCCACTGCAACCCCTTTGATTTGTCAATACTTGAGCAATGGGTATTCGGATGAACCCTCTGAAACTATCCGGATTCAATTTGGAAAGGGATTGGTTTATTGTTTGCGGGAAAATAGCCCACACATGCGCAAAGGAATATTATGTCCAACACTCATGTTGATATTTATGGTTACAATCCCTGTTGTTTCTGCTGATTACACTGGAGAAGTTGAGTACTCAATTGGAGACTCAATTTTTGATATGGAGTTGACCTCTGACGATTCTTGGACGAATAATGACGCTTCCGATCTTCTTTGTTGGATTGATGAAAATCATGGCAATAATGATGGAATAACATCTGAAAACGAAGAAGAAAATTATGAAGCATCTGCTCAAGAGATGGTTGGAACTGAAGTAAATCATTACTTGAACGGAGTAGCTGCAATCCTCGAAGAGTATACTATTGACCTAAGTTTTGAACATGGAAACTGTCTTGATACTGAACTAGTGACTATTTCATACGAAGGAAAGTTCTCATTTGATACTGAGCCAAGCGACAAATATGTACTTCTCTTCAATACTACAGATGCTGCAATAGTAAACAATTTACAGGTTAATTACTGCATATTCCAAGAGTTTGAGGTGCAATCTGTCAGTGGCCTAGCAGACGAATCAACTAGTGAAGAATGTGTAAAAGGATTCAGAATTGCTGGTGAAGACATGGAGATACAATTTGAAGTTACTAAGAGCGAGGATAAATTGATACCTGCAATTTCATTTATTTCTACAATATTTGTAGTTCTACTTTCCTTAGGAATATTTGCTCAAAGGACTGACCAAACTCATTGATTTTCAAAGTATGAGCAGTGGGGCCCCCTTTGCTCAGACGGGTAAGCAGTGGGTACCCTCTGCTCATATGTCCAAGCAAAGGGGGGCCCTTTGCTC
>TARA_B110000444_G_scaffold259679_1_pt1 | contig 87744 bp, 70 predicted proteins | sample TARA_B110000444 | Tara Oceans TARA_B110000444 (sample SAMEA4398370) | marine metagenome | biome: Polar Biome; feature: [SRF] surface water layer (ENVO:00010504); material: water (ENVO:00002006), including particulate matter (ENVO:01000060) such as... | depth 5 m | reverse complement strand
AATCGACTGTCCATGTAAGGAAACTTGGTCGGCAAATGGAGAACCAGCATGGGTTGCAAATACTGCTTATCCAGGAAACTATGTTGTCGAACATCCAGCAGGTTCTGGTAATTTGTACATACCTTTGGAATCATTAGGAGTAAGCACAGGCGCTGGTGAACCTGGCGTTGATACGCACTGGGTTCTTTGTAATGGAAACGGCGCAAACCCAGGACCTTGTGAAGGAATTACTACATCAGGCGTTTGGAACAGTACAACTATGGTTTCAGTTGGTGATATTTACGAATCCCCAGTAGCCTCAGGAATGTATTACCAAGTGACTCAAGTTGATCCAAACGGCATGGTCTCAACTGCCCCTGGCGAGGACCAAGACTACGAATTTTGGACGCCATATTCTTGCCCTTGTAAAACAACTTGGGTGGCAAATGGACAACCTGTATGGGATGATACAATCTCTTTCTATTCTGGTAATTATATCGTCGAATGGCCTGCAAATTCAGGAATGCTTTACCTCTCTGAAGCCGGTGGGATAACCGGTGCAGGAGAGCCAGGAATTGATGGCCATTGGATTCTTTGCGAAGAAAGTCTCGATGTCGTTCCAGAACCAATTGAACCCGAAACTGATTCTCTCCCGAGCCTCAGCGTCGCTCTTACCTTGTTAGGCATACTCTGTGCCTCCGCATTTGTAGGTCGAACTCGAGTTGACTGAGATATCGAACAGATATTTCGTGTCAAATTGAAGGGTTGTAGTCTTGAAGGATGAACTGCTCCGCAAGAATATGGCCGACCCAATCCGCACCGAGCCTATCGGTAATGTCGATGATGCCGAAGCGCTTGATCCGGCTCAACTCGGCTTCATGTGTGGTATTGAGGTTCACCAACAACTCGCAACAGGCAAACTTCATTCTCGCCAACCCGGAGTTCTTTATGATGTTACAATTGACACTGTTCCGGTGCAGTGGAGTCGATACAATCGCCGTTTGCGAGCAGCCCGTGGCGAAGGTGGAGCCGTTGATATTGCAGCGCGCTTTGAAACACGACGAAACCGTTCTTTCGTCTACGTCCAATCGCCGAATGCCGGTCTTATCGAATTGGATGAGCAACCACCCCTACCGCACGACGAGGATGCCATTTCTATCGCATTAACCGTCTCCGCATTGCTTGAGGCAAAGCCCGTAACTCTTCTTCAAACAATGAGAAAAACAGTTGTCGATGGTTCAAACACCAGCGGCTTTCAACGTACTTCATTGGTCTCCATCGATGGGGTTTTGCAGACGGACACCGCACCGGTCGGCATTGATGTTCTGTGCCTTGAAGAGGACAGTGCTCGTAAACTTGACACCGTCTCAACAGGCGATGGAGAACAAGTCATCTACAATCTTGACCGACTGGGATTGCCTTTGATTGAAATCGCAACAGCACCTGATGTCCTTACTCCAGAGCATGCAAAAGAAACTTCGATGGCACTTGGAAGATGCTTGCGCCAAACACGTCAAGTTCGAAGAGGGCTCGGTAGTATCCGGCAAGATCTCAATGTGTCGCTTGCATGTGGCGACCGTGTTGAAATCAAAGGTTGTCAAGATTTGTCATGGATTCCTCGAATTATTCGACTTGAAATGTCACGGCAATTACATTTCTATCGGCTCGCAAATGAATTACGAGACATTACCTCCTCCCCACCTCTTCCTCCAGACCGGAGAAGTGACGATTCCTCAATGGAAGCGGATGTTGCGAAAGCAGTTGCTGATTTTCTTCCACTCAGCTTGAAAGATGTGAGTGAATGCTTTTCTTCCTGTGAATCAAAAATGGTTCAGAATGGTTTGAGTTCGGGTTCGCTTATGCTTTCACTTCCACTCCCTGGACTTGCTGGAAAATTCGGCACGAAATCATCAGACAAAGAAGGTGCACAAATGCCCCGTCTCGGCCGAGAATTGGCTGGTGCGGCTAAACTTGCTGGCGTCAAAGGGGTCTTCCATTCTGATGAATTACCTGCCTATGGAATTGAAGAAGAACATGTTGAAGCGGTTCGCCACCAACTTTCTCTTCGTCCAAACGATGGTTTTGTTCTGTGCTTAGCACCCCAATGGCAAGCAGAACTCGCTCTTGAGAGCGTTCTTTCTCGAGCGAGAATGGCTTGGCACCGTATCCCACAAGAAGTTCGAAATGTCGTTATCAAGAAAGGCGCTCCTGATGATGGAACTACATCTCCAATGCGTCCACTTCCAGGCGGTGCCCGGATGTATCCGGAAACAGATGTACCCGTTTTTCCAATTACTTCTCAAAGATGGCAACAAATCCTTGAAGCATTACCTATGACGGATGTTGAACGCAAGGAAAGAATTTCTCAATACGAAGTATCCGATGACCAAGCAAGCCAATTACTCGCACGTGAACTCGATGATGTGTATGTTCTCTATGCATCTCAATTACCACACAAAGGCTGGGCAAGTGTTGTTTTGGAAAACGATCATGCTGACCCCGAACTTTGTGCCAACGTCATGGCAGTCAAGGAAGCGGGGCTCATCACTCGAGAATCGATGAATGAAGTCATTGAACACTTTAGAGGTCAATCTCCTACCAGTTCGCAGATTGCTGAGTATGGTGAAGCAAACGGACTCAAACCCGCCGATGAAGGAGATTTAGGCGCAGTTATCCAAGCCATCGTTGAAGAGCGTGCCGACTTTGTCAGAGAGCGAGGTATGGGCGCAATGGGCCCCTTGATGGGCGTTGTAATGCAAGCAGTTGGCGCTGCTGACGGTAAAGTCGTCAGCGCTCTACTCCGTGAAGCAATACAGAAAATTTCGGAGTGATTCACGTGTATCGGCGCTTCCTAGCGTTGCTGTTCATCAGCCTCTTCCTTCTGCCCCTCGCGACTGCTCAAGAGGAATCGAATACTTGGGAAGTGAGCAATTCTCTGGCATGGGAGCATAATTTTGAATCTGGATTTATTTCGACGTCACCAATCTTTACCGGCGAACTGATACTTGTTCGAACTTCAGGCAACGGTGAGCCGGCAGTAACTGCTTTTGGAGTAAATGGGGAGATGGTTTGGCATCACTTTAACAACGCCTCAACCAATAATGATATGTCTCCACTTCTCCATGTGTCGGCAGGTGAGGGTCCCTGTGGCACTTGGCAGGAAATGGTTCTCGTTGGATGGAGCGATGGTCAAATACAAGCCCTCAACCCTTCAAATGGAGATTTGATTTGGTCTATTCAATCTGAAGTCCGCGGCTGGGGTGTGACTGGAGAATTGGCTCTTGATGGTGAGTTTGTTCTCGTCCCTACGCGTCAAGGTCTCGGAAAATACTGCTTAGCGGACGGCCAAGAGCAATGGTGGACACAAACCAACCTTGCTTGGAGAAATGGAGTGGCGGTTACAGAGACGGGCTATTTTCTTGGCGATGAATACGGCAAACTATGGCACGTCGACAGAGCAGGTAGCGCTACAGGATATGCCCTACAACTCGGAAAGATTCGCCACGCACCCCTTGTCACAGATGCCGGACTTGTCATCCATGCCCAAGCTGCTCAAGAGAGTACTGTGGCTGTTGTCAATGCCGCTAATGGGCTTGTGACTCAACAATTTACTGCGGGCCCGTCTCCCGCAGTTCCAACATCCCGTGGACAGTTTGTAGTAACAGGTGACTCCTCTTCGATTCGAATATTCCAGTGTACATCAGTGTGTGAGCCGGTTGACGAAGTTCCATTCCATACCAACGGGGAAATGAACTGGTTTGAAAATGGAATGTTGCTTCTGCCATCGAATATTCCCGAATCCAAATGGGGCCTTTTTTCCTTTGATGGGCTTGATAATTTATCCTATACCGAACTTGACATTGGCCTCTATGGCTACGGTACATCTTCCGCTATGCAGTATGTTCACGATGGAACAACATATACTGCATTTGGCAACGATCAATCTTTGTTACGGGTTTTTAGTGGATACAAAGCCGAAGAAACTTCTCTTGTTGATGAATTCGATTGGGGTGTTCAAGGACTTGTTTTCATCTTGTTTATCTTGATTGGCTCCTCTACAGTTCTCTTCCTTAACGGCAAGTTTGACTGGTTTTTACGAACTTCAAGTCTTTTTATCCTCATCATTTTCATTCTCCTTTTACCCAATCTTTCATCTCAATGGTCCAAGACCGTCGATGAGCAATTTCCTGTAGAGGCGATTCCCGAGCAATGGAATGAACAGTGGCCAGATACGTGGATGGGCACTCAAATCGTCATCATTGAACTCAATGGCGAGGAGCATGCAATCGGTGGAATTGTAGGGCATAGTGATGTGTATTCGCTGACCATGGATGCTTGTAATGAACTTGATTTTGAAGTGGCGAGTGAACCAACAGAACTGGGATATTACATCAAATCGATTCATGGCGTTGAAGCAAATGGATGGGAATTCTTTGTCGATGGTTCGAAAGGTATCGTTTCTGCAGATAATTCAGACATTCAGGCAACCTCGATTGTTCGCTGGACGCCGGTATAATCTAGGTAAGCCTCAAATCATCAGCCCCCTTGGGTCGAAACATGTTCCAAGCAATGGGAGTACACGGCCCCACTCTTTCACCACTCGCTGGTTTGTTGCTGGATGTCGTTTTGCTTGCCAGTGCGTTTCTCCTTTTGGCTAAACCCACCAAGCGACCTATTTACGATTCATTATTCATGATTACCCTGGTTCTTTCCGTCTCACTTCTCCGTGTCGTCATGCAACCTCTCCCCAATGTTCAGCCAGTCACGGTTGCTGCTCTCTTGGTCGGTGCTCAACTTGGCGCTCGCCGAGGTGCTGCATTCGCAGTTCTTGTCGCCATGATTTCAAACTTCTTTATCGGCGATGGGTGGTGGACCGTTTTCCAAGCAGCAGGTTGGGCAAGCATCGCTTTTGCCGGTTCCCGTCTTCATCTGGTTTCTTCGTCTGGACTTAATCTCGGGCGTGCATGCATGGCTTCTCTGGTTGCTGCTTTCTGGTTTGACTTCATCGTTTCATTCTCAATCATTAATGGAACGTTTGGCTTGAGCGAATTCATCATCTATCTCGGCCATGGCTTGCCTTTTGATTTCCTTCATGCGATTGGTAACTTGACCTTCATGGTCTGGCTCGGCACATGGTTCTACAATATTCTTGAAGAAGAACCAACGCTCGAAGAAATTGAATTTACGGTGGTGAACAGCCATGGTATCGACGGTTGATGAGCCCTCGATGGTACTTATCGTCCGCCATGACTTGAAAATGTCAGCCGGTAAAGTCGCCGTTCAATGCTCACATGCAGCGGTGTCTTGTACTCTGAATGCTCGTAAAACCCACGCTCGTCTTGTAGAGCGATGGCGGAATGCAGGTGCTCGAAAAATTTGTCTACGTGCTGATGATTTAGCAACATTGCAGCGTCTTGCAGGCCAAGCTCAATCGGCTGGACTCGTTACACACCTGGTAAAAGATGCAGGCCATACGGAGGTTGCTCCAGGGACAATTACAGTTCTCGGAATTGGCCCTGCTCCCCGCCGTGCAATCGATGCGCTCGTTTCTGAGTTGAAACCCTATTAGGTGAGTATATGGGTTTTCGTTCCTTTTTACACCGGCTCACAGCCCCTACTCCAATTGGAGAAAGACCTGATGGCGCCTGTAAAATGGTCTGTGTTGTAAATCATGGATTGAAAATGGGAAAAGGGAAAATCGCAGCCCAGGTCGGCCATGGAGCGGTCATGGCTACCATGAAAGCTGGGTCGGAGAAGCCAATGTATCTCGAGCAATGGTTTTCTACAGGACAGAAAAAAGTCTGCCTCAAAGGCCTTGATGCCGAACATCTCCTCGAACTTGAGAGACGAGCAATAGCAGTTGGCATTTCTACCACCCTGGTTCATGATGCAGGACATACTCAAATCCCAAGTGGCTCACTCACCGTACTGGCTCTCGGCCCGGATTTAGACACACTTCTCGAAGAGGTTACGGGCAATCTGAAATTACTCTAAGCGGCTCCATCGATTTGATGAAGAGTGGCGTTTTGCCGGTAACATGCGTGACTATCCATCAGACCGCGTTGACCTACGTTCCGATACCGTAACTCAACCGACCCCATTAATGCGTGAGGCGATGAATAACGCTGCTGTTGGCGATGATGTGCTGGGGGATGACCCCACTGTTACGCAATTGGAACAGCGTCTAGCAGCCATGTGCGGCAAAGAAGCAGGTTTGTTTGTCCCTTCAGGAACTATGTCAAATGCTATTGCTTTACGTGCTCATACTTCGCCAGGTGACGAAATTATTACCGCCAAGAACAGCCACATTTACCTCTACGAAGGTGGAGGTTACGCAGCACTTTGTGGAGCATCGATTGCTTTGGTCGACGTTCATGGAGGTTTGATGAGGGTAGAAGACGTTGAACAAGCGATACGTAAGCAAGCAGGCTCTCTCTCTCACTATCCAGACGGTTCATTGGTCTGTGTTGAAAACACTTCAAACAGAGGGGGCGGCGCTTGTTACCCACAACAAACCCTTGACGAAATTGCAGCTCTTGCCAAAGCCAACGATTGTGCAACTCATATGGACGGTGCTCGAATCTTCAATGCCGCTATCGCCACCAATACTCCTGTCGACCGTATGGTTCGAGATTACGATTCGGTCTCGATTTGTTTTTCCAAAGGCCTTGGTGCCCCTGTAGGTTCGGTTCTTGTCGGTTCTTCAAAATTCATTGCTCGCGCCCATCGCTGGAGAAAGATGTTCGGAGGTGGAATGCGACAGGCAGGCATTCTTGCTGCAGCGTGCTTGTATGCTCTTGACCATAACATCGAACGCCTTGAAGACGACCACCGAAGGACCATGGTATTAGCAGAAGCAATACAGGGTATCGATGGATTTGAAGTTGATATGCAAACAGTGGAGACCAACATGGTTTATTTCCAATCCGAAGTACCGGCAACTCAGGTGATGGAAAAACTCCAACGTTCGGGCATTGATGTCATGGATATTCAACCACATGCATGCCGAATCGTCGTACATTTACACATCACTGATGAAGATATCAATCGTATCGTTGATACATTTGAATCCATGTGAGAGTTATATATCCTCGAAAACCAATCAAGGTATGACGAGGCATTCGCCCACGAGCATCTGTACGGTCTGTGACCATCAATCTTCAGTCAGCCCATGCCGTCTTTGTGCATCATTGATTGTGAACAAAAAGTCTTCGAAATGGGCGTATCAATATCCGCCTTCAACGCTTGAACAATCACTCAAACTCATCGGAGGGCCTAATCAAACCGCTCAACAGCGTTGGCGCAACCTTGGAAAAAACATCTCGGAAATGGCGGATGTTCAATGGGCAAGATTATCCGACCCAAAACTGGATCCAGTTCTTTCATCGCCTTGTAGTACAGAAGAATTGAAACAAATCATTCAACGAATCTCCGATGGTGTTCGATTGAATACTTTACAGCGGCTTCATCTTCTTGGAGGATTTCTTCTTCATGACGGCGTCCAGATCTCCTTCATGGGCAGACGTCTCTTAGTTAATGGACGAACCATGCCTTCGGAAGTCCCTCTCGTTTCACTTCTCAATGTCCTTGCTTCGAAAACTCTTCGAGCAGGGTGGGATTTGACGAAATTATTCGTTACGTTTGGCTCTTTGAATATCACCAATATCGCTACGATTGACCGAAGAAACGCCCCCCGGCACCTCCGGCGACGCGGCATACGAAATTCAATACAGAAACCCGGTGCGTCAGCACTGTTCACCTGGATTCAATGGATGGCTGAAGAACACCTTACTCCTCCTGAGAATTACTCTCTCAATCCCGTTGGAGTATGGGCGAGTGACATACGGCAACGCCTTGGAACACTGGATTTGTTGAAATTTGAAGAATCCATCGTCGATGCTTTCAAAAATCACCCTCAAGGTCTTGAAGGATTAAGCGGTTATCCTTGGCTTGAGCGATGGAACGGCTACAGGCAATCCTCCCAATACGGAGTGCAGCGAACCTGGCCGTTTGTCATCGTTGGCGATAAACTCAAGTTTCTTGTCCGTACAAAAAATAACGCCTCAAGAAAAACGAGTGTCCCCGATGACCCTTCAATATGGGCTTTTTTCCTTGCAAGTGCTCTTTCTCCAGTAACATCAAACGCCGGAGAACTTCTCTATGCACTGCAAGTAAACTGGACATGTCAAGAAGCAAAACGGCAAGAAGTCTCAGCACCGCTTCGCCGATCTATTCAGTTTTTGAGAGAGGTCATTGATGGAAATTCAGACCGCGTGTTCATTCACGAAGAACACATTTTGGTCATTGGTCGCGTTGGGCATTTTTACGATGTACGTATTGGCCGAGGCGCTCATAATGCTCCTTTCGTCATTGAATCAATAGAATCTCTCGAGTCTCGACGGACCCGTCCCATTTGCATTTACGATGGTCCATTCCATTCTACAGTTCCACTTGGAGACACGCTTGTCTCGGTCATCTTGGCACTTCTCGACGACATTAACACTTCAGCCCAGATTGACAGTTTACGGAATCACATTTCATTAGCGTCGCCTTTGGGATTCCCTCCAAAAGTGTCTGAGAAACATCTCCGATTCTTCAATCAAAACGACCTTGAATTATTGAGAGACATTGTTTCAGATAACCATTCACTTGAAGGAAGTCAAGTTTCTTGGTTGCCGAGGAGTAAATCACATCCCCACTATGGAGAACCGGAACGGCGAGGCAATCGAAATATGATGCACTTGTTTCGTAGGAACCTTGCTCAAAACCGGCGTATGCAGCACCATAATCCGGATGAAGATATGTTGAGGCAAACCTTCCGTACCGAGATGTTGGTTGAACACGCTCTCGCAGCGAATTCAGCTCTCCCTCACCCTCAATTCATTGAACTCTGGCATAAATCGTTTGAAGAAGTTCCGGTAGGGGCTCAAGGAGAACCACTTCCCAACCTCTATCACCAATTTCGCGGCAGGAACGACTGGATGTTCATTCGTAATTTTGGTCGTGATCAAAACGACCATCCAATCGGAGATTTACGCAATGGAGAGCGAAGATATTGCGAGGTGTTTCCACGAATATGGGAGGCGCTCATGCGTCATCCAATTGGAGCGACTTTCAGAATGGGAGTGCTTGATGGCGGCACACTTAGCTTCGAAAACTGCCATCTAGCAGTTACTATTCGAACAGCGCAAGAGCGGAGAATCATACGTCGATTTTCCGCTTTATTGGGCTATGAGGAACACGGTCGCCGAGAGAACAACATTGAATTCATTCGAAGAGACCACCCCCGCAATCAGGCTCGAAGAGACCTCACATTATTGCTCAATCGTGCTCAAGGGACGCTCGGAGCGCGTGGTGCTCCACCATGGTGGTGGCATTATGCTGAGGTTTTACAAGCGCCTATTCAAGGGCCACCATATGAATTCCGATGGGAATTAGAACAGGATTTGAGAGACCAAAACCACCGGAATGGGCCGGATGATTACGTGGCTTGACATCACTCTCTGCGAATCAATGCAGCACCAAGAACAACACACAGGCTGGCAAGGAGTGATGCAGCAGGCACTCGCTCCTCTTCAGGACTGGTTGTATCTGTAGGAGGGCTTACTGGCTCGGGCTCTTCAGCAGGCATATTGAATTGATAGATGAGGTGAACAGACAGATCGTTTTCGTCATAAGCAGCAGGGAGTGTGATTTCGGAACTGCCTGAGCCAACGATTGCGTCTGAATGAAGTTCAATTTCACCCAGTTCAACAATGCCTCGGACCACATGAGGATAATCCCCAAGGCCATTTGTCCCTTCTCCGAAGTATGCAGAATACTCAACAATCCAGGCATAAGCAGAGAGCGTAACTCCTGTGGTCGTATTAATCGAATGATTCTCCAATTCCAAAGCCCATGATGCTACGCCCGTGGTATTACTTGTTGAGTTCCATGAGAACATGGAGGTTCCATTCATGGAGTTACCTGTTCCAAATGTGTTAACAGACTGTGTCATTTCAGTGAATTCAGTCTCGAGAGAGTCATAGTCGGTGACACTTCCTACCTTCATCAAAGAACCGTTCATGACCACTACAGGAGGTGCGCTAATACCGTATCTGTCATGGAAGCGTTGATCGATTTCAATGCTACCAAGCGGGTCTTGAGCTTCGTTAATGGCACGGTGGATGTGATATTGCTGAAGGTTGGTTTCATTTTCGATATTATCGAGGGCGTGCTCAACATCAACACAATTCGAACACCATGTTGCAGTATAGACTTCAACCACTGGAGGAAGTTCATTGAGGTTTGTTGTGGATGCCTCAGAGGCATTTACATCAAACGATTGGCCCCCAAAGAGCGCTCCCGTATTCTCGGGAGTAGATGTTGAAGGTGCAGCGACACTTACCGTGGAACTTAACGAAGTTAAAATTAAAATTCCGATGATGAGATTCGCTTTGCGCATACTCGACCCAGTCGGAACTTGGCTATCAAACCATTCTGCTCATGCGATTCATCAAGGAGTTCTCGACAACTGATTGACATGTCAAAAGCCCCGTTGTCGCGGAAAGTACCGGATTCGGACTCCTTCACCAATGCATCGTAGCGAGAACGAATGCCGCTACTGGTTAATCCAAACACGTCAGCGAGTAAGTCTGCAGCACCGGACTGGAGCCCGAATGTAGTCAGGCTTGCATAAGCGGCAACAGAGACCAACATCCGTTCTTCGATGTTGATGCTGAGGGCTTCACCAGTCCCTTCCTTGAGTAAGGCAAGGCGTGCTTCAGTTTCGTATAACACATCTTCAAAGTCAGCAGCCTCAAGATGGTCACCGAGCATATCGAAGACGTGCTCCATTGCTTGCACTACAGCATCCTCGCGGCGGTCGTTGGCGTTCTTGCGAGGTGGCATTGCAGCCCAACCCATTGTCACACGTGCCTTCCAATGGCTCATGATTCGGATTCGAGCGTTCATGATTTGTTTTGGAGTGATACCAGCTTGCTCCATTGTCGCTCGTCGGTCGAATTTAGGCATGAGGCCGATCTCACCGGCAAGTTCAACGATAGCAGCAGCAATAATAACGGCGTTTTGCTCGTCTGAACCACCTTTGATACCTTTCTTCTTGCGGCAAATGGACTGCTTCGGCATCCCCAATCGGGTGTTCATGGAATTATCTTGCTTCTTTCGAACCATCTCTTGCTCGCTAGACAAGGGCTTACAGGACATTTCAACAATCCATTCGAGGATGTGCAGAGCATGCCGACCGTACAATGTCTCGATGACTGACTTCACACGTCGGGCAAACGGATGAGGGTTTCGAACTGAACTTCGGTCAATCTTCTCGAGAAGGTAGTACTTACGTCGGTCTTTTACACCCGCAGAACCGAACTTCATCTTTGGCCCAGTGTGGCCCATTGAGCGATTACGGTCTACGTCATTTCGGACAGGGTGATAGTGTGCGTTTTCACCAAAAAGGATGCCACCGTTATCGTTTGCTGTGATTTCCTGGTCTTTGTGAACGAGGCCACAGTCCAAGCACCAAACTTCGCCTTTATCTGGCACTTTCTTCAATTCCTTGCTGCAGCATTCGTCACACTGTGTTAGCTCTTGTTTTTTTGTTATCTTATCTTCTTGCATCTTAATTAACTCCTTTCATGTTGGTGGTTTGTGGGTGGCAAGTGGCGGCGGATGTGGACTTCTGGCGGATGCCAAATGTATCATTACAGCCGCTTTTTGCGGCCCAACATATGTATATGGTTGGCCCTATTATTTAAATCCACCGGTTGTCAAGAGCATTTTTGCTTGAACATGAATGCTTCTTGTTTTGACCCCACACCCTACATTCCTTTCGACAGTATATAAAGAAAGTAAAGAAAAACGCCACAGGGCCACATTTGAGCAGATATTTCGAATGAAACTCGAACTTTACCCTAGGAATACACCGAGAGGCTTCAAGAAGAGTCGGCGGCTGTGGTTATGATGAGGCGAGGCAGATGAAGGAGGAAAACGTTGCACGTATCACTCTCGAGGCGGTCGATGCAGGTGATAATCTTCCTTCTTGGTTCTTCCAAGCCCTTCAAAACGGTTCGGCCGAAAATATCTTGGTGATTCATCCGAACGAAGCCAGTCGAAATCAAACTTTGCTACGCTTAGCTCAAACCAACACTTCGATTGATACGACACACCATTTAACGACGGTTCGCTTTCTACAATTGTTAACGCTTGATCTTGAGATGCCGCCACTGCTTGGCGAGGATGCAGGAATGTTTTCTGTCATTCATGCGCACACAAAGGAGGCCGCCGAAAAAGGCGATTTGCCTTTACTTTTTTCCGCCGTTGAAGGACGTATTTGGTCGCCATATCAAACTGAACGTATACTTTCCTTACATCGGACTTTACATGAATTAAACAATCCATGGTCCTGGGATGAAGACCCGGGGGCAAAAGAATTCGATGCACTCCTCTGTCAACTGGAAGATAAATTGGGCGGTACACACCCACATCATGCTTTTCAACGTGTCATCAAATCTCTTGATTCGAGAAATGATGACCCCTTCACACTTAATGATGTACGCGGAATTATCGTGCTTGACTCTGCACCTGAATATTCCGAAATCGAACGTAGTTTCTACGGCGCTCTTTCCCAAAAACGCCCCATTCATCAACTTTGTACTGCAGGTTCGTTTAGACTCGGTTTTCACGGCGCATACTTGTTTGATGCTGAATGGGAATATGTAACATCTGAAAGTCTTCCTGCATGGGTTCCAATCCATGATGTGTGGACTCCACCGAAAAATATTCACTGGCGCTCAAGGCGAGCAGATGAAAAAGAAACATCACTTCACAGAATCACGGTTGAGCGGTGCGCTCATTCAATGGATGCTACGATTGAATTGCTGCATTCATATGGCGCCGAGGGCAAAGGTAGCGTCCTCATCATTGATGGTGCTGCAGATTCGAAACAAGAACAATGGCATTCACGCCTCCAAGAACTTGGCTACCAGTGTGGCATTGAACAAAAGAGCCTTGAAGAAATCCCGGCAGTTGCCGGTTTAGCACGAGCGATGAAACTTGGGAGTGGCATGGATGCTTGGTCCCTCGACCATCTCCGTGGGATATATGAACATCATAGTTTACCGTTGAAGAACGGTGCGATTGAAGAACTCCAGCATCCTTCTGAAGAGTCTTGGAAGCCACGCCCACATTCGGATATTCTCGAAAACATATCGCGCTCGTTTCACGTACGAGGTGGGCATGGTTCGTTGTTGCGATGGCTTGCTACACTTTCACAAGCAACCCCACAACTTGGAGAAAATATTAATCGTGCACGGCAGGCTTTGGAAGAAACTCAGTGGTGGTTGCATTGTGTTGCAGAAATTTGGGCACCACTGTTGGATAAGGAAACGCTTGCTCGCCTCTCTACTAAGCCACTCGGGTGCTCAACCCAGCAGCCTTTGCCTCTTCCACCCCGGCTACATTCAGGAGTTGAATGGCTTGATTCAATATATCGTCAAATCGACTGGGTCGACCTTTCAAGCCGCACCGTACAGCATGATCGCTCCCTTGCAGGATTACAACTCGTAAAAGAATCTCATGATGCGACTCAAGCCTTACTGGAAAAAGCAGGTTACTCAATCCCCAAATCCGGCCATCAATTCATTGAATATTTCGACCACTTACTCGCGCATACCTCGTTACCACGATCTCGTGCACGAGGAAAAGGCATCCAAGTTTTGACTCCTGAACAGGCACAAGGGGTTGAGGCAGATTTGATTTTACTCGTAGGATTGGATGTCAACTCTTGGTCTATGAAAACCTCCAAGGTACCCTGGTTGGATGCACCTGCGCAGATTCATCTCGGACTCTACACCTCTGATATCGCAATTCGGCGAGGGAGGCATTTTTTGCGGCATCTTCTCAATGCTGCACATGAAGTCGTCTTCTTTGATACCAGTGCGGAGGAGGGAGGTGGCCCAAGTGCACCGCTCTCTGAATGGTTAACAGAAACCCGAAAGGATGGTTCACTTGCCTCATTTCAAACGGCGCCATCTTTTCTTTCGGAAGAGGAGCACCAGAAAGGATATCTTCATCGAACCTGGCATTGGACTGCGGATGAACATGATAGAGAATTGCTTTGGTTAACTCCTCGTCCTTTTACCATGACAATGGCCGATGGAAAAGCAAGAGGTGAACGTTCGGGTCATCGTGGTAGAGACGAACGTCAACGTCTCGGACTTGAATTACTCGACGGCGAGAACCCTTCAGGCTTGGTGCTTTCTCCAACCGCTCTAGCAATGGCGCATGAACTGCAGATTCAAACAGACCGACATCTGCGGCAACCAAGGATGAAAGATACACCAAACGGTGAATACTTTTCATGGGACAATCGAATCCATCTATTGAGTGTTGACGGCCTTGCTCTTCAACCTTCGTCAGCCCAAGTCAAAGTTGGTTCAAGTCAACAAGAGCAATGGCCACATCTTGGGATGAAAGCGAATCAAAATTCCAAGGGTCCTGCAATCGACCCGCGCCCACTCCCTGCTTTTGACATGGAAAGCTCGATACTGAACTCAACAATTGGTTTTGAATCCGAGGGGATCGAACGTAAAAATTGGTCACAAAGCCGCCTACAATCTTGGTTGAAATGCCCAAGAATGGCTTGGATGGAGAAGCAATTGAAAGCAGAATCTGAAGACGTGCAAAGTGAAGATGTCGATGCAAGGGCCCGCGGTACAATGATTCACGATGCTGAGGCAGCAATGCTTGATGCTCATGGAGTTACGACTGCCGCTGATGCAGTGACCAACCCACTCCCCCTTCACAAAGGACCAATGAAAACGATTCCAGAGTTATGGGCCAGTGTTCTTTCATACCTCGAAAACGAAGTTCCATGGTTAGCTCGAAACGATGCGGTTGCCGTTCATCGATGCAGAGAAATGCTTGGTATCACGCCAAATCAGTGGCGGGCCCATCTTGAAGGAGAGATCGATTTAGAGCCCAGTGGACGTTTAGGAAGAATGGTTTTAGCAGATATTGAGTTGACTGAATCTGCGCCTATGGCTTGTGAATGGATGCTTGGTGAAGGCAAGACCCCTCACGTCCAAATCACTGGTGAAGACGATCATGAAAAGCCGATACAATTCAATCTTTCAGGCAGAGTTGACCGTGTCGATGCGATTTATTTGACTGAAGAAAATGTGAAACAGGCAATCTCAGACGGCGTTCTTTCCAGTGAACGAAGTTCTAAACCGCTACCGTTTTTGTTTGAGAAAGCACATCCTGCAAACCGACTGGTGGTCATACGTGATTTGAAAACAGTCAATGGCCCGAAAGCCGATAAGAAAGGCAATCGCCATCGTAGAGGCCTGTTTGATGAAGTACAACTCGGCCTCTATGCACGTGCTTGGGAGCAAAGTCACCCCGGAGATCGGGTAGTGGGCGCCGGTGTTACTGAAATCGGTGCATCAACAACGCATTATGTCGAACTTGACACTTCAATTCTCAAATATCTTGAAGGCAGTCAACTGGGAGAGAGAACCGCATATACTCAGACCCATCATCGAGCATTAGGCAGTGATTTTTCCGAACAAAATGGCTTTCGGGCATGGATTTCTGAACGAGTAAGAACAGCTGGAAGGGCAATACATACTGCGCAACTAGGCCATGTAAACGCAACCCCCGGTGAACATTGCACATTCTGTAAAGTCCGGCAAATTTGCCCCTCAGCATCCCTTGGAGGTGAACTTCAATGATTCGTTTTAATCGAAGTCAACGGCTTGGTCTCGACCTTGACAAGCACATCGCGCTCGATGCTGGTGCGGGGACGGGTAAAACAACGGTTATGGCTGAACGATATGTCCAACACCTTCTTTCATCCGAGCAACGAGCAACCCATCTTCTCCCACATGGCCCACGCGAGAACACCAAAGGAAGTGGATTGTTACGTGCGCCTCCTCGTCAACGTACTGCACCAAATGAATGGCAAGGCCTCCTTCCAAGCGAAGTTGTTGCCATCACGTTCACCAAAAAAGCAGCGGCAGAACTCAAAGCTCGAATTCGCACCCGAGTTGGCCAAAGTCGAGCTTTCTCTTTAGAAAAAGACGATATCGACGGGATATATGACCCGCGTATCCAAGAGGGCGACATTGAGACATTGATGTCCGCACTTGACGAGGCCCCAATTTCCACCATTGACGCTTTCCTTTCACAACTTGTATCCCCACACCTTGACCTTGTAGCAGTTCATCCGAGCCGTGAACAAATTTCAGAAGAACGCTCACCTCTCTTGGTCAAAGAGACCTTGCATTCCGCATGGCGAATACGAACCATTGACGATGCACATGAAGCGGGGGTTCGAGGGAATATCGGCGCTTTTATTGAGGCGAGGAACAGACTTGCAGTTCTTCTTGGAGGCCAAGAGCATTCTGCTGTTGTTCTTAGTGGAATGTTGGGCAAATCGCTGTTTGTTGAAGAAGCATATCACGCCATGCTTTCACGCTCTCAGTCCATCGGAGCCGATTGGTCGGGAGATGGACCGATCCCTCGCGAAGTGCTCATGGACATGTTCTTGGAACCTGTCCGGAATGATGTTGTAGAATTTGCTCAGCAAACCCAAACACTTCTCGCTCAATGGGTCGATGAGTATCAAACGTATTCCGCCCATTACATATTGCCTTGCGAAGCAAAAATAGGGTCGACCTTGACGAGATTTAATCATTTTACAGCTTTGGCGCGAGAGCCACTACCTACCGAACCAAGTGATTGCTTACAGTGGGTTTGGCACGTAGCTCTTGCTGCAACGACAACCAATCAGCTGAAAGACGACCAACCAAATTATTTCCCTAAAGGAGGTTTACCACAGGCGCGATACTGTGCAGGCTGGCACCCCGGGCTCCTTGGTAAATCAGCCGCGAAAGGCCTTTCTGAAACAGTGAAGGTTACAGTCCAAGAAGAAGCGATTAAGCATGCTGAAGCCTTACAAGAAAAACTCAATTCTCGACTTGGGCGTTTAGTGTGCTTATTGGGTAAGAGTGCCTTCCTACTCGACCCTACAAGTGATTTCCCCCACATGCCCGAAAATTGTGAATTACGGTACACTGAAGTGACTCCATCTTTCAGTGATCTTGCACCCGAGGGGCGCCTCCGAATTTCACATGAATTACAAACAGATGTTCTCAATGACCTGCTCCTTGTCCACAGAGGCTGCCAAGATATTCTGACGTTAAGAAAAGCCCATGAGGCCGTGCACGACTATGATGACATCCAACGATTAGTAGCAGATTTACTTCTTGCACGATGCCCTGATATGGTCCGTCATGTCTATCCGTCCGCAGTTGTTCAGGCACTGGACTATCTTGGCGATGAGCCATGGTCTGATGCTCACATTTCTCGAGCAATGAGGATAGCAGGCGACGATCAGGCTTGTTTTGAAGACCTTCAACGTCGATTCTATACTCTTCAAACAATCCGTCGACAGTATAGGGCCTTTATCATCGATGAATACCAAGACACGAATCCCGCTCATTTCCGTCTTCTCGCTCGACTTTGGGGGCGCCGCCGCCTTGAGTCCGATGACCCTCAAGGTCCGCTTGGCCCTTGGGACCCAACAATTTGCATTGTTGGTGATATGAAACAAAGTATCTACCGTTTCCGCCAAGCAGAAGTTACAGTCATGCGACGCACAGTGGCTGCAATTAAGCAAGCGAACCTCATTGAACAATCCGAGTCGCGTTTAAGTCACTTGCGAAGTGAAGGCAAAGCCCGGGACCCTCGACCCGTAGGGGCTGGTGAATCGTTTATCAGGGGAACAAAAATAGATGGAAATGCAGTCAAGTCAAAACTATGGGAGCATGTTAGTATAGCATTTGAAGATGGTGAAGATGCATTAAATCCAATTGATGATGTACGCCGGGAGCGAAGACAGCTTGGCCACATTGATTTGACCTCAAATCATCGTTCATTACATAATCTAATGCGAACGATGAATGGAATGTTTGACGATGTTTTTGATTCTCGACACTATGTTCTACCTGGCGATTGGCATGCTGAGCCCCAACAACTCCGGCCTGCTCGGGCTTCCAAATTTAAAACTGAATTACCTCCGGGAACTCTCGAATGGCTTGTTCCGCTCCAAATCGGCGTTGAGGCTCCAGATTACAATCTTAAGAACGCGATTGATACGTTTGCAGATCCGAAAGCCAAACGCGCTCACTTGGAACATGAATTGATTGCAGCTCGTTTACAAGCGCTTATCCAAAACCGGGAAACACAGGTTTGGGATGCAGAAAAGGACTCATATGCTCCATTACCGCATGATTCAAAACAGGTAAGGCCCGAAGACATCATCATTTTGGTTCACTCTCGAAAGCATATGCCGGATTTAATCCAACGATTACAATCCCGAGGAATCCCGGTTATGGCCGATCGGCAAGGCGCTCTGCTACAACGTCCAGTCGTTGCCCCCCTTGTCGCCTGCTTGGAACTTATCGCTTTCCCAAATTCGAGACACGCTGCTTTATCGCTCGCCCGTTCGCCAATACTTGGATTCAATGACTCACAAGCACATACTCTCCTTTCGTCATCAGAAGACACGACTTGGTGGGAGAAAATTCAACGCCATGCTCCAAACAACTCCGTGAAGCGTTTAGCCTCTCACTTGAACAGTCTCGTACAACAAGGGGCTCTTCACGATGTATTTGACGCAGTACTGGATAGTTCGGATTTACTTGTTGCTTACCCCGATGACACCGCTCGTCAAAATGCGGAAGCATGGTGTGCTCTCGCATCATCTATTGGTCAAGAATTAGGGCATGAAGCTTCGGCTATTTTTAATCGAATGAAAGAATTGAGTGGACTTGGAAATAAAGGTCCATCTGCCATTACTACGCCTTCTGGGGGAGCAGTTCAAATCATGACTATTCACGGTGCTAAGGGGCTCCAAGCCCCTGTTGTTGTTGTCGCTGGCATCTTTCACGCAGGTAAGTCGGATGCATCCCTTGCAGTTCGAAATAATGTATTGGTTACGCCCCAAGTTGTCGCTGGCCGAATTAATCCTTGGAACTCTCGAGATCGGCCTGATGATGGACTTTGGGAATTTGCTAAACGCATGGACCATGCCCAACGACAAGCAGAAAGGCGTCGAGAGTTTTACGTGGCTTTGACAAGAGTTGAAGACCGTTTAATCGTTGTTGGCTCTCCAAGCGATACAGCAGTATTCAATGAGGAGAATCATCATCTTGAATTCAAGTGCAAACCATCGATGAAAACAATGGGTGCGATGTGGATGGATGGTTTACGTAGTCTATCGCATTCCAATAATCAAGAAGGTTCGCCGTGGCTTCTTTCGGGTGATAAATTTACTGAACCACTTGTAGCTTACCAAGAAACCAAATTATCTTTGAATCCAAAGGCTTTGGCGGACGACTCACGACTCGGTGGCGATGCAATCTCTTCTATCCGCATCTACCACTCCCCCGAATGCTTCCCAGGTTTAGAAATTCAAACACCATTGCAAAAGTGGCACACGCTCGAAACCCGTCTCCAATCTCTCCCGTCTCAATCCTCTGCAATACAACGAACGACACATGTGAGCGACATGATGCGGATGACAGCCCATGGCCTTGATACGAGTTTTATGTGTCCTCGAAGGCATTGGTTATCGGAAGTACGCGGCTGGAATCCCGAGCCGTTGAATCTATTTTCAAAATTGCACTCATCCCATTCTTCTGAATCAAAATACCCTCCTGCAACTGTGTTTGGAACCCTGATGCATCGATTGGTCGAAATCGGATTACAAAATCCTGCTCAACTTAATTCACCACCAGCAGCCCCACTTCCTTCCGCTTGGGTCTATGATGGAAAAGATATGTTGGATGATGAAGATACAATTCAGCGCGTACTTGCTGAAGAAGGTATTGGGGTTGGTGCAAACTCAGAACTCTTCCACTCTACTGCAGAACGATTATCGCATCTTGGTGGATTGGTTCGCCGAGGGCTGCTTGGACGATTTGCTGCCGGTGAAAGTCACTTCGGGTATTCTGTCGAGGGATTGAGGACTGAGTTGCCGTTCTATTTTAGTCACAAAGTGGCTTTAGATGGCGTGGTCCGTACAACTTTCTCTGTCGAAGGCATGCGCCCACAATCTCTTGTCGATCACGTTGATGTGGTGTTTGATGGTCGTGCTGACCTTGTCCTTGCATTACGAGATGAACATGGGAAGGGATGTTTGCAAGTTGTTGATTTGAAAACAAAGGACTGCCGTGGGAAATTCAACCCATTCAATCCTGAACAAGGCAGCCGTTTGCAAAAATTCAACGGAGACCTCCTTTCACCTTTCCCTTCAACCGCTGCAGAGCATTCGATATTGGATGAACATCGTTTGCAACTTACGCTGTATTCATTGGCTTTAGAAGTCATTGAACATCAAAAGCCCGAACATGAGCGTCGTCGAGTACTTCCTCCATCTTTGCTTATCGGCGCGTCAGGCCGAATGGTGCAATTATCAACCGAAGAATATTCAGAAGCCAAGATTACTCTCGGGGAACATCTCCATTGGATGGCACACCTTGCCGCAACTCCTGACGCTCTTCAAGAGCCGAGCCGATTACCTATCGAGTCTGCACATATTTGCTCTCAATGTCCATTTTCACGTGGCGAGATACGACTTTGTGGGCCTGAAGGGGCAGAACTCGGTGTTGTTCAACCGAATGAATAATTCATTTTTTATTTCCGACAAGAACAAGAGTGCCGATAAAGGACTCCTTCTGCCCGACTTGATGGACTTCAACGTTGACGAAACCCGCTTCAAGCAGAGCGGTTTTCCACTGCTCGATACTCAGCGTAGTCATATGAACATTCAACGCTTCTGACCAAGATAAACTGTCTTCATTTTCAAGGTAGTGATCGACACCAGCGACCAATTGGCCTCCACTCTTGAGCCAACCATCATGGAATTTCTTCAACATTGATGCAGGATCATGTAAGTAATAGAGAAACTCCATCGTGTGTATCAAATCAAACTGCTGATTAGGTTGCCATTCTGGTAGAGTAGCAAGGTAATATTCTCCTTGCGAATCGATAGCATTCGCCTTTTCAATCATACTCGGAGAGCCATCGACACCGACGACATGTCCACACATTGGGTCTTGAGCGATTTTACGGCAAACCCAACCGTTTCCACACCCGACATCAATTGCAGTGTAAGGGGTGTCTCGGGGAATACTCGCCAACTCAAGCATGGCATGCACTGAACGCGCATGTCCTTTTTCCATTCCTACATCTTTTCCTTTATCGGCCCATTCACTGAATAATTCAGTCGCATCTCGTTGGCTCATGATTCACTCCCAGCCGAAGCATTCCAAGAAGATGTTCATTACGAAAGGAACATGCATGGCCGACCTCTGGCCGATTCATGCTTGATGTAACGACAACACTCGAAGACGTCCTTTACTCGCCAATTGAACCCTATGATTCTGGTATGTTGAGCGTTTCTGAATTACATACCATTGCTTGGGAAAAGAGTGGCAATCCAGAGGGCATACCAGTTATCGTCATTCACGGTGGGCCAGGTGGCGGAGGTCAACCTTCATATCGGCAATATTTCGATCCGATGACATACAACATCATTCAATTTGACCAACGCGGCTGTGGAAAATCAACTCCATACGCCGAATTAGTTGAAAACAACACACATGCATCTGTCCGAGATATTGAACAACTTCGTACTTTTTTTGGAATTGAGAAATGGCACGTCTTTGGGGGCTCATGGGGCTCTACTCTCGCATTAGTCTACGCCCAAGAGTTCCCCGACCGGGTTCAGAGTTTGATGCTTCGTGGTATTTTCATGTGCCGTAAAAGCGAACTGCAATGGTTCTATCAAGATGGAGCAAGCCACATATTCCCTGATGCGTTTGAAGCGTACCGAGAACACATTCCAAAGCAGGAACAAGGAGATCTCATCACCGCTTACCACGCTCGTTTGACGAGCGAAGATGTGAACACTCGCAGAGCAGCTGCGAAGGAATGGACTCGATGGGAAATGGCGACCAGCAGACTCTTCCCTGACGATTCCTATCTTGAAAAAGCAGAAGACCTCGATTTTGCAGTTGCTTTTGCACGCATCGAATGCCACTACTTCATCAATGGAATTTTTCTCGAAGAAGCCCACATCCTCAACCATGTTAGAATAATTCAACATATCCCTACAACCATCGTCCAAGGCCGATACGATGTCGTTTGTCCTGTTCGCAGTGCTTGGGAATTACATAAGGCCATGCCGAACAGTAGGCTCGCCATTGTCCCAGATGCAGGGCATTCAATGGGCGAGGTAAGTATTGCTCGTGAATTGGTCGCTTTAACTGACTCATTCCGGTGAGTTATACCGTCTTCAATCCCGTTGTTTTGTCTGCGCTTTCAAGCGTCGGCTTGATAGGGTGGAGGTGTGTGGCTGTTCATGGAGGCTTACCTCCGGGTGAAACAATGACCGAAGAAGGAACCATTCCCCCAGCCGACACAACCTCGACGGAAACCGTTGAAGATATGAAAGTCAAAATTGAAGTTCTCTATGAAGCATTTCAAGGAACTCAACAAGATTTAGACGATGCTCTTGCTACAATCGAAGTTCTTGAAAAAGAAATCATTGAAGGCGCTGTTGAAAAGGACTCATTACAGAGTCTACTTGATGAGAAAGACAACCGTGTTCGTGAACTTGAACTTCGCGCAGCAATGTCGAGTAAGACCGTCGAACGTCTCGAGCCTGAATTGGAAAAGATGGAAGAAAAGTACACTCGTGAAAAAGACCGTCTTGGAAAGGTTTACTCTATTGCAGAGGAACTTGACAATGACCTTCACCTCGCTGTTAAAGAAATGAAAGCACGTGATGACTGGTATGTCGATCACATGAAGATTTTTGAAGACCTCAATCAAGCCATCAAGGTCCGCTATGAAATGATTGAACGAGCTATCGAAGCAGAGCGTAAGTCACAACACATGGCTCGCGCTTTCACCGAGCGCATCGAAGAGATGGTCGAATCTCGTGCTGCGGAAATGACAATTGAAGAAGCAGAGACAATCTCCTCCTCTGAAGGCGAAGAACCAACTGAAGCCGTTGAAGAAAACGTTGCAGAAGAAGTGCTCGTTGAAGAACCGGCTGCTGAAGAACCGGCTGCTGAAGAAGCACCAGAAGAGAAAGCTACTACTGGAACGACCGCAGCTGCCACTTGGGCAGATGGCGAAGATCCTTGGGCTTCCGACTGAGGTGATACCATGTCAGGTTTGGCCCACGGCGGCCATGCTCCCGTCATCATTCCAATCCTCATGGGCGGTAGCGCTCTTATTATCGGCGCCACCATCAATTCGTTGTATGGTTTAATTCCATTTTTTGGAATCTTTTGTTTCATGCTTTCAGCCTTTTTTGCCAATTTTTGGAGAGACCCTGACCGCCCAATCCCTCGGGATGAAGGGGTATTGGTAAGTCCTGCTGACGGCCATGTCATGTTTGTGCGCCGGGAGCGCGCTACTGGCCGCAGACCATCAAAAGAGGAACTTGAATCTGGAGCATGCGAGTCGGATGATCTCACTGGGGATTGGTATCCTGAAGCCCTATCTTCCCCTCTTTTGTTTGAAACAGAGCAACGGTTTGAGCCGGTTGCCAAAGGTGATGAGTCTGAGCATGACGTTTTCCGAGTCGCTATTTTCATGTCGCCATTGGATGTTCACGTCAATCGAGCGCCGCTTGCTGGAACCTTACACCGCATGGAGCATCGAGCAGGAAAGGGTCTTCGCCGAGGCCCTTTCATTCCAGCATATAAGAAAGAAAGCCAGTATAATGAAAGGGTCCGTACTGTTTTCAAAAACGACAGCGATTTGTTTGTTGAAGTGACTCAAATTTCTGGAGCACTTGCTCGTACGATTATACCTTGGCTCCAGGTTGATTCTGAAGTTCGCCGGGGCCAGCGGTATGGAATGATTCGTCTTGGTTCCCGGGTTGATCTTCGCGCCCCAGCAGAACGCTTCCTTCCGAATGTCTGTTCAGCAGAAGAGAATAATTCAGCACATCCGAAAGGAGAATTTGTTCAAGCAGGTACTTCGATTTTATTCACTCCTGTTCTCAAATGAACTACGTTCTTTGTGCGGTGGTTTGAAACACCAAAGCCGAGCCACTTCACATAGGGGAACGTGATGTCGGGGCCAAAATCGTTGACACTTGTTGGAGAGGGTAACAAGGGTGCCCGTATCCATGATTTAGTCAAGGCACCTGCAAATACACCCTGGGCTCGAGCCCGTCAACAGTCATGGGATGCAAGTGAGCCTGCGACCGTTTACTATACTCCTGAAACGCTTGCAGATGGGACGCCATGCAGTGCAGTAACCGTTATTTTGCGCACCAAAGGTTGCCATTGGTGGTGGTCGAGCGGTTGTACTTTTTGCGGATATTTCAACGACACTCGCGATGATGTTACCAACGACGACCTTCACGCTCAATGGGCGTATGCAAAGGAGAAGTTTGAAAATTTCAAAGACCATGGTATGGTCAAAGTATACACCAGCGGATCGTTGCTTGAAGATCGCGAAATCCCAGTCGAGTTTCAAGAAACTGTTTTGCGTGATTGCCATGACCTCGGCAAAGAATTGATTGTAGAAAGTAGATGTGAGCAACTGACAGAAGAGAAACTTGCATGGGCATCACAACTGAACCAGAGTTTCGCCGTAGCTGTTGGACTTGAAGCATATGACGATGAAGTCCTTCGCTTTCATGTAAACAAGGGCTTCACGACAAAGTCGTGGGACAGAGCGGTTGAAAACTTGAAAAAGTTCAATATTCGAATCAAGACCTACCTCATGTTCAAACCCCCATTCATGAGCGAAGCAGATGCCCTGAATCATGGCGTTAAATGGATTGAAGACGTAGCCGGTCGGAGCGACGAGATATCCGTTAATCCAATGAACATCCAACGAGGGACAATCATTGACCGCCTTCACCGAAACAACGAATATCGCCCACCATGGCTTTGGTCGCTGGTCGAGATGATTCGTCGAGTCCACCCAACGATTCACCCGAATGGTGGTAAGAACGGAGATGCCGACCAAGTTTGCCGTCTCATCATCCATCCAACAGCCGGCGGCCGAGTACGTGGCGCTCACAATTGCGGCTCATGTGATTCAGTTGTAGTTGCTGCAATTGAGAGGTATGCTGTTTCAGGGGAGCTTGAAGAATTTGATGGGCTCTCGTGCGAATGCGAATCTGCTTGGAAAGAAGAGATTCTTTTGGAGCAAACTCTTCCAGTGCCCCTAGGTATCTCAAAACACCGCAGAGGTAGTCTTCTCAATCGACTTCGCTCGCCTTGAATTAGCGCTTTCAATCCTTGAAAAGGCTCTCTGCAAGGAGTGAATCTTTATGACCGCACCACGATTGGGAGGATTGACCCCTATGGGGTCATCTAAGGGTGAACCACGATGACCAATGAAACAACACTGCCAGATGTGACTGTCGGAACGGGCGAACCGTCGAGCAGTCGCGTTTTCCTGACGCTCTTCACCGTGGGTATCCTTGGTATCCTCGCTCTCTTCTCAAACGTATTCGGCTGGGATAACCTTCCTTTGCTCGGTGAACTCGTTCCTTTGATTGGAAACCTCGGTGGTAGCGGAATCTGGTATTATTTGATTGGCATACTGGTAGGCGTAGGTGCGATTGTCGCATCTCTTCTCAGCGAGGTCATTGTAGACTAAGGAGGTGTGATGTATGGAAACCGTATTTATCGCAGCAGCACTCTTGATTGCTACTCTGGCTCTTGTATCGAACTACATGGTTCGTGGAATAGGCGGAATGGCAAGTTCTCTTAGCCAAGTTGGAATGTTCTTGTTAAACAAGGCACCAGCCGGACTGATTGACCTTTTCAACGACAAACCCGGAAGTGGCACCAAGACTTGGATGCGCTTTGGAATGGGATGGTTCTTCATGGCATGTCTCAGCATGTTCCTCGGTATTTGGCACCGATACGACCCAACTGCACTCAATTCTCTTTCCAGTATCGGATGGAGTTACGATGATGGTTCAATGTTGACTGATTACACAGCCATCTTCTTTTCTACTGCTATGAATTATCTTTTGATTGGTGCAGCATTGATTGCTATCTCCCGCTCTTCCAAAGGTCGACTTGCTAGTGAAGCCAGCGCTTCAATGGTCGCATTTCTTCTCACAGCCTCAACTATTGTAATACTCCTCCTTCCAGCCATCTTTTCTTTCATCACTCTTGAAAATGAAGCCAATCTTTTGGAGACAATTCGGAACATCTCGCTCCTTCTTGTTGCCTCGATGCTTCACATTGCGCTTTTGATCAATGTCTTCATCACTCTTGGTGAACGAGAACACGATGACATCTCTCCAACAACATGGTTCCTCGTACTTGCTCTAGTCGCTAAGATTATGTCGATGCTCATGGTTTTCTTTGGAGAACTCTTGGATTCGACTCAGATCGTTTGGATGGCAGAACGAGTGCTCCACGGATGGGTTCCACTTGCTTTGATTTTTGCTGCTGCACACCACATCATTCCTTTCACAGCTGGAAAACCAGTTTGGTCTGAATCGATGCAAAAAACGAGTATGCTGTTCCTTTTCCTCACCGTACCGCCATTCTTCCTCTCCCCTGCTGGCGCTGGTGATTTTTTACAGAACATCGGTGCTATACTCATGACGCTCGGTCTCCTACCACTGCTTGCTGGTTCGTTCAACATGGTGGCTACAGCTGCATCAAATCCTGAACGTATCGTAAAGAGTCCTGGAGCATTTGCTGCAACATTAGCAATGATGCTTTTGCCAATTTATGCAATAGGTGGTTTCTTCACCGGAATGGATACTTTTACCGGAATGGATAAACTTGGTTCGATGGCTCATACAGTCGACACAGGATACCTCTACACCGTTGGAAGTTTGATGATGCTCGCAGTTATCTTCACCTCTTATCCTTTGGCTGCACGAAAGAAACTCGCAAAGGCCTCCAACGCACAACTTGCAGTTTGGCTTACATTGATTGGTGGCGTTGCCTCTACAATTTCTGCACTCATTGGTGATTTCACCGCGTATGCAGTTGCCAACTCCGGAGTAGAAGATGTCGTTGCATCCACAGAAGGATTCTTCTTGGTTTCTGCAGCCACATTCTATCTGGTTACGGTTTCAAGTATCCTCGCAGCACTTTCCATGATTCATACCGGCCGTCCGAACAACGCAGCGTATTCCGATATGTCTGTGAACAGCGATATTGACTCATACACTTTGGTTGAAGGCTCGACCACGATTCGAGTTTTGCTCGGCCGAGGCGTTGGTGTTGACACAACTCTTCACATTGGAGAGGCCGAAGAGGACGAGGGTGGTTCATCAATCATCCAAGTTTCGGCCCAACTTCACAATGATGAAATTACAGAATTCCCAGTCCCTGAAGAACTGGTCATGCTGGCACAATTCCTCAAGCAGACCAAGCAATCAATTTTTGAATTCTTTAACACAATTGACTTGGATGGTTCTGGAGAAATAGATGGATATGAATTCCAACAAGCCTTGTCGAAGTCGAATATTGCAAATCTTCCACCATGGGAAATGGAACGACTTGTTTCAGCAGTTGACCTTGATGGTGATGGACGCTTGAACCTCCCTGAGTTGGACATCATGCTGGCCAAGATTCGCAATGAGATTCTTGAATCTGAGGAAGAGTGACCACGCAACATGGCGGGAACACTGTGAAAATCGGGTTGGTAGGAAAACCGAATGTCGGGAAATCAACATTCTTCAGTGCAGCAACCCTTGCGAAAGTTGATATTGCAAATTATCCATTCTGTACGATTGAACCAAATGTAGGTGTGGCTTTTGTAGCTGCCCGAATCCAATGCCCTTGCAAAGATATTCGGCAACGCCTTGAATCTGAAGGACGGATTGAACCAGTTTCTGTTGACGATTCACGCCAAGGAAGTTTGTGTGAACCGCGTACCGGTTCTTGTGTAGCACACCGCCGCCTTGTCCCCTGCTTTTTAGTTGATATTGCAGGCCTTGTCCCAGGTGCCAGTGAAGGGCGCGGAAGAGGAAATGCTTTCCTCGCTGATTTAGCGAATTGTGATGCGCTCATACAGGTTGTTGATGCTGCAGGAACAACAGACCTTGAAGGCAATCCTCAAGGTGCCAACCAGACCAAAGAAGTGGCTCAGCAACGCCTTGTCGAAGAGATTGATTTCCTCGGTAAGGAATTAGATGCTTGGATTGCTGGCCTGTTGAGTGATGGCTGGGCGCGTGGCGTCCGTAGAGTACAAGCCGAGGGTGAGAAAGGACTCGTGGCGTATATTCATGAGCAACTCACTGGGCTTGGTTCTACTTCTCAATCCATCGCATCTTCTTTTGAAGCATTCAAAGCCGAACAGGAGAACCTTGGAAGTCCCTGGGATTGGGAATCTTCGACGATTGCTTCTCTTGCCTGCCACGTTCGTACAGCCCTCTTTCCTATTCATATTGCCGCAAATAAGTTTGACATCGCACCGTCGGAAGTGCTGCATGGAATTGCAACAAATGGTACGCTCATGCCCTGTATGGCCGATGTAGAATTGGCTCTCCGCCGTGCAGCCTCAGCCGAACTAATCGCCTATATCCCCGGCCAAGACAGCTTTGATTTCGTCAACGAATCAGCCCTTACAGAACCCCAGATGAAAGCACTGAACCACATGTTGGAACGACTTTCAAGCAATGGCGGTAGTGGAGTTTCAACTCTCATCGACACCGTCTTGTTCGATGAACTCGACCACATTGTCGTCTATCCCGTTCAAGATGAAACACATTGGACAGATGGCGATGGTAAAGTTCTACCAGATGCTTTTGTCGTTCCATCAGGAATCCAAGCGAAACTCCTTGCTTACAAAGTACACAGCGACTTAGGAGATGGATTTATCCGAGGCGTCGATGGAAGAACCCGGCGTGTTGTTGGCGCGGAACATGAGATGAGTGACGGAGATGTCCTCAAAATCCACGCTAAGTCGTGATCAATGTCCATCTGGACGTTCATAGGCAGGGGTAAGTCGAGCCATGTCACCTGAATATTGTCCACCGCGATAGATGAACCAAACAGGCGCTAGAAGCGTCAAGAGAATAAGAAGTGCAAGGAAATACCATCCCCACGGGTTGACGTCACTTAGAACCATAATCCAAAGTGTCCACAGGAGAGGGATATACATGAAAACACTGTATCGGCGAGCCATGATTTGTAATCGAGCACTGCTCAGGGAATCATCATACATGTTCGCAGCATCTTCTTTTGACACCAGTCCCATTTCGACTCCGCATCGTACACAGACCTGAGACTTAGGACCATTTCCGTGAATGAACTGCTCCCGTGAATAGGTGCTTGAACAATGTCGGCATGTTGGCATGGTACTCCCTCATAACTCCCCAATCGCGCACGATTCTTCAAGCATCCGCTTCAAGCATAAGGAAAAACTTGAGTAATTCGAGCCCATCTTTCGATCCTACTGACTCGGGGTGGAACTGAATTCCATGAATTGGTAATGAAGGATGTTGGATTCCCATGACGGCTTTCGTTCCTTTTTCATGGGCAGTTTCAGTGAAAGGGCTTCGCTCTATTGAGGTAATACTCAATGAGTTGTAACGCGTGAAGGCTGATGGTGAGGACAAGGTGGAGAAAAGACCAGAACTTGTGTGTATACATTCACGTGGAGCCCCATGAACAGGGCCATTTGGTGAGCGCACAAGTTCCATTCCTGCAGCCACCCCCAGAGCTTGGTGACCGAGACAAATCCCGAGGGTAGGGGGAGTCATTTCACCTGAGAGGGCAATTTCGGCCAATCTCATGGTGAGTGGCGAATCAGTTGGAACACCAGGTCCTGGGCCCAGAACGACATGTGAAGGTTTGAAGCGAGCCATCAGGGCTTTGCACGCCTTGCGACTCCAGTCCCGATTTGCGACATCTTCTCGAGCCTTACATACGATAACGTCGTGACCTAATCCAGCAATAGCATGGGCTATATTGAGCGTGAATGAATCAAGGTTGTCAACGAGTAAGACAGATCCTTGAGACGTGGTTTGTTCGGTAATAAATTCAACATTTCCTTGAAGCGGAGCTTTTGGAACTGCTTCAACTTCTAATTCGTGAATCGATAATTCACCTACCGGTAAGTCCTCATCTTCTCCATCAATCCAACCACAAGCTTTGCGAAGAGCTGCCGCTTTCCACTTTGCTTCTTCCACTTCGGTCTTGGGATGTGAGCCAATGGTAATACCGCCACCAGCTGCGACTTCCGCTAACCATTTCCCTCGAGTTTTCCGGGCAATTAATGTTCGAATCAAAATGTTCCAAGAACCGGCTCCTGTGGCGATATCAATCCAACCAATCGAACCCGTCCAAAAAGAACGAGGCCGCTGCTCCAACTCATCAATGGTAGCACATACCACGGTTCGAGGACATCCAGTTATACTTCCACCAGGGAAGACTGCTTGTAAAGCATCCATCCCGTTCGAATTGGCATTTAAAACTCCTGAAAGGTGTGAGACAAGGTGCTGAACTTGAGAATATGCTTCAACATCAAAACGTTCAACTTGAACACTACCAACTTCCGAAACGGTTGAGATATCATTTCGCATCAAGTCAACAAGCATTCTGTGTTCAGCCCGTTCTTTTTCATCATGAATCAGATCCGAACGCAATATACTTTCTTGCTCAAAGGTAGAACCACGGGGGCGCGTACCTTTGATTGGAGAAGTAAACACTGAATCTCCATCGCATTTCAGCAAGGATTCTGGAGAAGAGCACACCAACGCAAAACCGAGGTCTGGCACGTTAACATATGCTGAAAAAGGTGCGGGATTCTCCGTATTGAGGCGTTGGAAAATTTGGCGAGGATGTTCTTTGATCTCACCGCTCCACCACCTTCCAACATTCACTTGATACATTTGTCCATTGCGAATACTTTCACATATGGCTTCAATTGCTTCTTCGTGTTCCTTGTCGGTCATCGAACTTCTTTCGACAGATTTTAATGGCTTTTCCAACGACGGCAATAAGGCATCGCAATCCATCTGTTGAGAGGTATTTTCAATCCACTTATCCCCGACTAACCCGTGGAATTTTATGTCTCCTGTATGTTTTTCCTGAACGACAATTTTCTCCACAAGCCACAAGATCGTCAGCAATTCATCTTCTTCAGGTAAGTGTTGTAACTGAATTGGTTGCGTCCATTGAACCATGTCATAAGCGAATGCTCCAGCCCAAAAAGGGCGTTGAGGTAACGCTTTTGCTGGCGTATTTTCAAATTCTTGAGAAGGGGTATGTGATTGAAGTTTTTCCAAAAGTTCGGAGAGAGATTTGGCGAAAATAGAAGTTGAATGATACCAACAGCCATGTTTCCACTCTTCGACTTGAGCCACAAAGTTTGGCTTTTCTTTTACTAATCGGACTTCCCCTTTGAGAGGACTGTGTCGTTCAGCTGGTGGACTTTCACTTCTTTTTGGTTGGCGAATCAACACTCTTTTTTGTGATGGGCCACAGAGAATAGAGTACTGTGAAAGGTGGGATTCGGGTCCACCTGAATAGAGCAGCACTTCATCAGGTCCTCCATAGTGAACAGCCTTTTCGCCGATGAGTCCAATGCCACGCCAGTGTGCATGAAGCAAGAGAAGGTCTTGGCTCATTGACTTAACCTCACATCAAACCAGGTCGATTCCTTTTGGTAATGCGATTTGAGAAGAGATTGGCATAGATGGGTAAGAGCCACACCTTCACCAAGTATTTCTCCATCAAGAGAAAGTACTTTGCACGCTCCAATTCCACTACCAACAGCGACAACTTCGGCAGCACGAGCAACCAGTCGCTCATTGAGTCGGCCGTATTGAATAGGTATACCTTCAACCCCGAGTTTATCGGCCAATACTTGGAGTGTGATACTCGTTACACCACCTTCACTGGGTGATGCCACCCATGCTGTGCCATCTTCATCCAAGACAATCGGGGTCGCTCTATCTGCATCGACGATTGCAAAGTCATGGATATGGAAAGCGAGATCTGCTCCACGTTTTTGCGCTACGGCAAGCGTTTTTCGATAGGGGGCCCAATCCCCATGTTTCGTACCGTTGACTTTTGAAGACCATCGAGGTGCAGGTTGGGACACTGCATCAATTTCTTCATTCCTAAATTCTAATGTACGGACATCGCATGAAATCTCTCCATCACGGGAACACTCAATGCGAACTAAAAGAGATGGCTCAAGTGAAGATATGCGTTGTGTTTTTTGGCCTTCTTCGACAAAAAAGTCGAGCAGTTGTTGCGAGATATTTGTTGGCAATTTAATCCGCAAAAGCTTGGCATGTTCGACAAGCCTTTGGTGATGGAGTTCCCAATCTGCTAATGCAAAACCACCATCCCATAAGGCCGTGGTGAACACAGCATCTCGAGGGTTTTCGGTTTTCTCATCACCCATTGACACGCCTCAAAGCAAGTCATCCAAGAATGATGTATCAATGCTCGCTTGAGGAAGTTGTGGAGATGATTGACCCGCAAGTTCGTTCATCAGTGCATTATTTTGCGCTGGTTGCATCACTGGTTGTGAGGACTGGTATGCAGGGCGCCCGTAGATGTCTTGATTCTCGATTCGTTGTGCTGCTGCATAGATGTCATTACTTTGTTCGAGGTTCGGAACAGCTTTACCGGGCATCGGTGGTGGAGCAGGGACACTGTCAGCCCCCCATCCATCGTCTTGAATGCCCCAGGTTGCTTCCTGTAATTCGAGGGTTTGATCTCGTCGACGCTGTCCACCTCGTGATCGAACAATGGCAACCAGCAAGAGGACTGCGATGAACAGCAGTCCAGCAGCGAGTAGATTTGGTGTAGTGAGAAGTGAGGAGAAATCATTCTCATCAACAGTATCTTGATTCCCATCACCATTTGCGTTTTCTTTACCAAACACGTCAAGCATTACAGCATCTACTTCTTCTCTTTCAAAGAGGTCATCAAACGGCGCAACTGCAATATACCATGCAGATGAGTTGAGCAGCGGGTCGTAATTATTTGGAGTAATGAGGAAGGAGTTCGATGCTTTCACTTCAGCAACAAAATCAGCATCGGAAACCGAAGCGAAGTTATTGTTCGAGATGTATACGCGGTATCCTCGTACGCTTGCATCGCTTGAATGACTCCATTCGACCAGGATGTTTGTTTCTGAGTTCCAAGACAATACAATGTCCTCAATCTGGTCAAGGTACCCACCGAGACCATCAACACCATCGTCAACCGATTGTGCTGAAACACTGACTAAATTAATTTCTTGAGCGTTTCCAGCAGTATCTCGAACAACAACTGCTGCCCAGATTTCTTGTCCAGCAATCACAGGAGTATCTCCAGCCACTACATCAATGGTAAGCGGTAATTCAGGCAAACGTGACAGAACTGCGATTGGCGTAGCAGGGCCCGTACTTCCCATGCCTATGGCATCGAATGCCCAGGTTGCTGCATACACTTCATAAGTTGCAACATCGCTTTCATCACTCAGTTCAAAGTCCAAGAGAAGCGCACTACCATCATCATTCGGACGGTCATACAATTCGAGAGCTGTGAGTGGAGCAGGCGCAATGACATCTTGTAAATTGTTGATTGGAACGACAGTTGCTTGTGGCAGGTCGGTGAGGTAAACATTACCTGCAAGGTCGTGCACAGTAACAACGACAAACAGTTCAACGTCAGGTTGAATGATTTGAGGCACAGCATCAACGATTGAATCTCCGCCATACAATGCTGTTGAAATCGATATTTCGATTGGGTTGTAATCTTCGTCAATCCATTGCTTGTTAATCTTCAAACAGGCACATTTGGTTTCATCATCCCCAAACGCAGCCCAGGCTACAGAAAGGTCAGAGATTGGACGGTCAGCAGCCCATACGATATAGTGTGAGAAATCATCAGCATCGGAGATAGACCAGATGACATCAATGGCAGTTCCATCATCATCTGGGTGGTCAAATGCATTCACCGTGCCGACTCTGTCAGGGATTGAACCGCTTCCTGCAGTATTGCGAAGAGGGGTAACTTGGACGAGATCAACATCACCAAGATTTGCGTTCAACCAATCATCGTAAGCAACTACTCCGACATAGTATGCTTGACCATCTTGCAATGCAACACCATCAATACTGGTCACTGTGGTTGAAGTCTCGGCGCAATCATCAATGATTTTTGCTTGACTAAATTGGTCGCCTTCAACCGAAGCAGATAGAATCGATTCGCCATCAAAACTACCTGTCGATAATTGAATGAAGACAGCATAGAATGTGCAGTCTTCGGCCGGGTTTGCATCCCATGATACGGTAATTCGTCCACCATCATCATCTGGCGTGTCAATTGCTTGGACGTTTTCCATCTTTGGTGGAGCAGTATTGTCGTTTAATCCACCCGTTGGGACAACAGGGCCAATGACGAGTGGATTCATGATATCTTCCTGCCCGGATTCATCGATACAGGTGAGGGCAAGCCAATAAGGCTGACCAGCATCTAGAGAGAGAACAGTCGTGTTCCCCTCTGTTTTATCGACTTCTGTTTCAGGTGTTAATCCTAAGACATCAGTCATTAGATTCGTTGAGGCATAAATCATGGTGCCTGCGAGGTCTACAGACGTACATCTCGCCCATTCAATTTCGAGGTCACCATCTAATCCTCCATCATGTGGCCCGGCATTTGCCCAAAGAGGAGACAAAGGAACCTCGTTCGTTGGAGAAGCTGGACCTTTGATTGGAGAGGGTGTTCCCAGATGACCGTCGTCGTATTCGACAACCACGACGGCATAGTAGAGTTCACCATCAACAAGTGGAACTCCATTCGCCGTCGTCACCTCGCTGGAAAGGCGGCTGTGTAATGATATTGCCTTGTCGATTGTGCGCCCAGCTAGGTCATCAGCAGTGAGGGGCAAACCGCTTTGAGTGACAAATGGGCCTTCGCTAACATAAACCAAATAACGCGCAAAGTTTTCATCGTGAACAAGACTCCAATTCGCCACTAATGCGCCTCCACCGTCGTCTGGTCGGTCGATTACGTCGGTCATTGTTACTGGTGTTTCAGTTCGGACATAATCGTAGATGAGTCGAACATGAATGGAGCCGTTTGAAGGAGAACGTAGTGTCATTCGCATAAACTGCGTTCCATTTACAATAACGCCGTTATCAACAGCGAGTTGCATTGTTGTTTCGAAATCAGGATTGTTGTTGAGTTCAATAGTTGCATTGTACTTGAGGCTCTTTGAATGGGCCCATGTTGCAGCATTATTCACTGGGGATGTGAATGCTAATGGAACAGTTTGGAACATGATTCCATTGGTGCCTGTAACGCCTTGCGTAGGGTCAAGTGCAACCGTTGAGTCAAGGTCAGCCAGTGTAATACTCATGCCGGGACGCGTCATGTCTGTGATGTCTTGAGTGACGAGGTTGAACCCGACATTTAACGGATCAGCATATCGGACAGATACGCGTTCAATTTCGGTATATTGCGGATTGTTCTCGTATCCATACAAGCCTTCACCATCGGTGGTAAGCCAAATGTAATCTGAGGAAATGGTTCCGCCGGTGAGCAGCGGCATTGAAATCATCTTGAGATTTTGGTGAGAGTTTGTTCGCGCCTCTACTATTGAAACGCCGTTACCTCCGAAGACCAGAAGGTGGTCGCCATCGCTGACCATTTTTTCGACTGGCCATCCAAAGATTTGATACGAGGGGATTCCGTTTTCAAAGAACGAAGAAGTGCTGTTCCAGTGCGTCATTGGGCCAATATCAGTCGCAATGTGGAGGCCCCAGTAATCGCTTGCAATGGCGTCGATGTTATTGGATGGCAATTGATCAAATTCATGTCCAGTAATTACTCCAGAACTCAAATCAATTGTTGTGACAGCAGGTCGTTCATTTCCGGCACCATCGTGCCCGATAAACAATGTTGAAGGGAGTAATGAAGAGGAATAGCTCGTGAGTGACATGGTTGAAGTCCCCATGAGGCCAGAGGCTGAGTTGTAGAGTGTTGTTGCATTGGTCGTTAGGTCCATTTCAACCAAACCACCAGTCGTAGCCATCCACAGAGAATTGCCGTCAACGAGGACATCTTCAACGACATTTGTTGGCAACCCATCTGTTGTAGTTAGTGGATTAATCCAGTCACCGGTGACATAATCCCAACGTCCTACACCGCCATTTGTTGCGATGTAGAGGATATCGGAAGTCGCAGCGAAATTGTTGACACCATTTGACGGTAATCCGCCGAGAAGTTTGCCGTTACCGTATCCAGTTTGTATGTCGTAGAGTTGCACACCTGGTGCAGAGCCGCCACTACCCATCAGCCCGAGAACGAGGGTTGTACCATCGAGCACCATTCCATCGAGGTAACCATGCAATCCGCCACTCAGTCGTGTGACAATACCGGTCAGTGTATCGAGTTTATACAATCCAGTAGGCGATGAAGAAATATACAGGTCAGTTCCAATCAATTCCGTATCTTGTGCCTTGCTGTTTGCAGCCATAGTCCAGCCATTCTGCCACAATATCGAGCCGTCAGTTTGCCGTTCTCCTTGAAGCAATCCTGCCCCACTGGACTGTCCTTGGCCCTGATTTGTACCCGCAGTGGTAACCCAAAGGTGAGTCGAGTTCCCATTCATTGTCGTCACTTGACCGCTCACGAGTCCAGGAAGAGTTGCAACGGTGTTTTGTCCGAGTGAATTGATGGTCTCGACCTTACTAAATCCAGAGGAGCCACCTGCTTGGCCAACGAGCCATTCACTTCCCAGCCACTGGAACGAAGTCACAGATGAGCCTGCGCCATTGACGCTGGCTTGAGCATTCGAGTTTCCAGAGGTCGAAATAATGGTGAATCCTCCACCGATGATATTGTTGCCCGACAACCCGATTCCATGACCGAGGACAAGTTGCCCGTTTGCATAGCCGATAGCATCCCACCAAACACGGTCGCTTGGCAGCCCATTGGTGAAACTTGTAATTGGTGTGATCCATGACCCAGAAGAATAACTGTACTTTTTGATGTCTGCTTCGTCTTCATAGAACGCGACATAAAGAGTATCCGTTGCATCGCAGGCAACGCCAGATACTTCACTATAACCTTCGTTCCAATCAGCGCCAGTAAAGGAGCCAATCATGGTACTGTTCGTCAAATCAAGACGGGCTACTCCGCCGTTGTTCGCATAGATTCCAATGTTGAGAACTCCGCCGCACAGAGCCATGGAAAGCGGGTAACCATTTGGCGTTCCGCTTTGCCCTAAATCAAACTGATTCCACGTAGTTCCATCCCAGTGAGACACAGCTCCGCCTTGGAATTGCCCGAAGCCACTGACATCGCCACCTCCAGTGACGAGGTTTGTTCCATCAGTCCATAATTCGTAAATTCTGCTGCCAGCATTGTTTGGAAGTCCGTTTCCTTCTTCCCACATTGTAAGCCACTGGTTCGAGGTTTCGTTGTATCGTGCTACGCCGTCTTCGGTTGCGAACAGAACTTCTCCATTAAATTCGAGGATTTCTCGGATTGGGAAATCAAAATCATTAGCATCCCATGTGCCCATTGTCGTACCGTTCGGAGCGATGAGTTCAAGGTTACTTTCGCCCCATGAGACCCACATGTTTCCTGAGGAGGATTCGTATGCAGTTACTCTGTCGACCTGTCCAATTGGTAAGATGCTGGTATCCCACGAGCCGCTTGAAATATTCCATTGTGCGATACCGCCTGAACCATCGGTATTCCACCATTGTCCAGATGAGACGCTCACCATGAGTTTGCCATCAACGATGTTCATACCGTTTACATCGCCGCCGTTTTCATTCAGTTCGGCTCCTGCATCTAAGGAACTCAAACTCGCATAGTTTGCAATATCGATACGGAATACATTGTCGCTGCTCGTGCGGTCGTTGTAATACATGATGTTCCCATCGACAATCATGTCGTGAGGATTACCGTTGCCAGCAAACAAATTACTCGACTTTTCAATGTCATAGACTTCTGCTCCAGTTGTCGTGTTGAGCAGTTGGAAACCGTCATCACCGCCGATCCAGATTTGACCTGGGCTGATATCGGCAACCAAGCCAGTTACCTCTTCATTCCCACCATCTAAGACATTGTCTTCAGTCCAAAGAGTAAGCCAGGCATTGTTCGGCATATCGTAGCGAGCAATACCTATTCCGTCAAGGCCGATGTAAGCGATGTCATCAATGACTTCTACGGGTGCGTTTTGAGTTTGTTCTCCAGCTTCCCATTCTCCAATGACTTCGTAAGGAGATGCAGTGATAATTCCAACTCCAGACGTCGTTCCTCCGAAGATGTAGCCGTAACTATCTGCTTCAACAGAGTAAGTGGCCCAGTTCGGCATGCCGTCGTATACGTTGAGGCATTCGTCGATTCCCAATGTGGCAATGCTATACTTGCAAACGCCGATATTGGTTCCAGCATAGAGGCTACCGCCTGAGATACTTGAAACGGCAGCGAAGTCGTAAAACTGTTGAGGGCGCGTGTCCCAAGAAGAGCCTTGGCCGAAAGTCGTCATCTGGTTTCCGTCCCATCGCCTCGCTCCTTGTTGCGTTCCAATGTAGATGTTGAAACCGTCGGATTCAAGAGCGTAGATATTGTCACTGGGAAGAGAACTTGTTGCGCTACCTTGGCCAGCCGTGTTGCCAGCAGCTGTAAGCGGAATCATCAATTCACCTGTAGAGAGGTCTTTTCGTGCTACGCCATACCCGGGAATTCCAAAGTAAAGTATGTCGCCAGAAACGGCCACGGGAACATTATCTGCCCCGTTCACTCCAGTAGAAATCCACGGAGTTAACCAGGTGCCATTTGACAAATCATATCGAAGTACACCTTCGTCATCAGTAGCCAAATGAACGATGTTGCTAAACAATGCGAGGTCTACCGCAGCATCATCATATTCGACCGTAGAAGGGGCTGCACTGGTGGTAAGGTCAACTGCAATCATCTGACCTTCTCCAGTAATTCCAACAGCGGTAGAGCCATCAGAATCCACTCGGATAATATCATCATCGAGCAGTCCAGTATTCGAGGAATCCCACGTCTGAAGCAATGTTCCGTTTTTGTGCATTTGATGCAATCCGCTTTCTGATGCGATGAAAACATGTGAACCATCGTTCATCAGATGATTGACCGCTGTTCCAATGTAAACAGGTTGGAGCCAGCGAGAGGCTTGGGTATCAAATCGATTCATGTAATCATCAGCAGCAACGAAGACCACACCGTCGAGTTCTGTAGCATCTTGCATTCCGGAAGAGGTTGGACCACTTCCGATTAAGAGGGAGCCCGTCAGAAGAGGCGTCGACCCTTGGATCAATTCCGCGAATGAGCCAAATCCGTTACCGAGTAACAGGAGTTCCGATGCAGGTGCCCTGACGCCGGCGGCAGGCCAGACAATCAAGTCACGACCGTCACCTGTTAGGCCGAAGTTTGAAATCACTTCAGAACTAGAGAATACGCCGCTGGAAGTGTCATAGATATGCAATGTATCTCCACTTAGAATAAACAAATCGCCGCCGGAGCGAGCCAATCCATTGATGGTGTTGCTCGTGAGCCAATTCCCGTCATTCCAAGTTGAAAGCCAAAAACCAGAACTCCAATCGTATCGTGCCAATCCATTATCAGGAGAGGCGAGTAAGAGTTGATTTCCTGAAATCATCATCTCAGTAATTTCATCGGAGTGAAGGCTGTTTGCAGTTGACCAGGTTGAAAGCGCACTTCCGGAATTCAAATCCCATCTTACGACTCCTTCATCGTCAAAAGAAATGTAGAGAATATTGTTCACTTCTATCATGTCTAAAGCCTCGCCAGATGTGGTTTTTGTCATTGGGAAGTTCCAACTCAATCCATCCCATTGCGCAACACCGTCTTGGTTTGCAGCATACACCTTTCCGTCAGATGCTATCAAGAATTGGTCAAGAGGCGGCAGATTCGTTGAAGGAAATGGAAGCCCCGTTTGTTCGCTTGTATCGTCAAGAGAAAAGGCGTGGAAAAGGCTGTCTGCTGTAAGGACATGAAGTAACCGATTAGTTGGGTCCATGACCAGATCCTTGATGTCCGAATCAAATTCAAGAATATCGATAACAACAGGGTCGTTGGAATAATCGAGGGTGAGAATTACATCATCAAGAGCAAGGTACATTCGTCCATCATCAGGGTGTATGGCATGTGTGACGACGTTGAGTTCTAATGGAGCGAGTGCCACCATAGGGTCGACTGGTGAGAGTGCCTCAATGACCAGTTCTGTAATTTCGGCATCCGAAGGAAGCGTCCAAGTTGCACCCGAATCGCTGTTCGGACTGAGTCTGCTAGAGTACGGATTCGGGCCAGTAAAACTGTCCTGTGAACCAAGCATCCCCAGCCCTCTCCAGTCGAGTAAATTAACGCCTATATCACTCGCAACAAGCATCGGCTCTTCAATCATTAAACCATCACTTCCATTCACACGAATTTGGAAGGAAACGTTGGACAGGTCTGCGCCCGGGGCAAATTCTAAAGTCCAAGAAGCACTTGCTTGACCGCCGGTTATGGGGTCTGCTCCAACAGCATCTAATTGCACCCAGCCAGTGTCATTACTCCCTTCTTGCGGCCACACGGTATCGCCGAAGGATTCGTGAGCAGATACGCCCGGTAATGTGAGCAATGGGGCTGCTGATGAAAGCAGCATGAGGATGACCAAAAGAAGCGCCCTTTGGGTGTCGCGAGGCAGGGCCGCAGTGTTCGCATTGGAGTTCATTGATTCCAAACGGAGTTTTAGGGTATTTGAACGCGCCCCTCAATCGTGCGAAAACATATCATGAATCTCACTTTTTCACAAAGGAAATCAAACCTTTTTCTTCTTGCCGGTTCACCCACTTACATCACAGAAGAACGGACCCGAATCTCCAGCGCAGGTATACAGACGGTCGCCTTCACCTCCCTCATTCACGCAACACTCAAACCTAAGACCTTCTTCGAAAGGTAGGGTGTACCAATGAATCTCAATAAAAAAGAGCGCTTACTTCGAAGAGAAGCGCTGGAATATCACGAGGCTGAGCCACGTGGAAAAATCAAGGTTGTGCCGACCAAACCCCACTCGACAGCGCACGAGCTTAGCCTAGCTTATTCTCCCGGTGTGGCTTACCCTTGCCTCGATATCGCCGAGCGCCCAGAAGATGCATACCGATACACCTCAAAAGGAAACTTAGTCGCAGTAATTTCAAACGGAACAGCAGTACTTGGCCTTGGTAATATCGGAGCACTTGCTAGCAAACCGGTGATGGAAGGAAAGGGCCTACTGCTCAAGACCTTTGCAGACATCGATGTCTTCGACATTGAAGTCGACACAGAAGATCCGGAATCCTTTATCGAAACGGTTGTCAACATATCAAAGACATTTGGCGGAATTAACCTCGAAGACATCAAAGCACCTGAATGCTTTGAAATCGAACGTCGGATCGCAGAATCAACAGACATCCCGGTCATGCACGATGATCAACACGGTACAGCAATTATTTCTGCAGCTGCTTTGCTCAACGCTGTTGAACTTCAAGAAAAGAGCCTTGATGAAATCAAAGTCGTGGTCATCGGCGCAGGTGCAAGCGCAATTGCATGTGCAAATCACTACGTTGCAATAGGCGTGAACCGAGAAAATATTTCGATGGTTGACAGCAAAGGTATCGTGACGAAAGCCCGACTTGAGGCAGGTGAATTAAATGAATACAAAGCACCGTTTGCACACGAAAGAGAAGCTGGTGATCTAGAGGAGGCTTTGCAAGGCGCAGATGTTATGCTTGGCCTTTCTCGTGGCGGCCTTGTCAGTAAAGAAATGGTTGCCAAGATGGCGGAAAACCCAATCATTTTCGCTCTTGCGAATCCTACTCCGGAAATCACTCCAGAAGAGATATTAGAAGTCCGCAGTGATGCGATTATTGCAACTGGCCGTTCTGACTATCCGAACCAAGTGAACAATGTTCTCGGGTTTCCATATATTTTCCGAGGCGCTCTCGATGTCCGTGCCAGGGACATCACCCAAGGAATGAAAATGGCCGCTACATATGCCCTTGCTGAACTTGCAAAAGAACCCGTTCCGGATTATATTTCCGCTGCATATGATGGTGCAACGATGCAATATGGTCCAGAGTATATCATCCCTAAACCATTTGATCGTCGAGTCTTGATTTGGGAGGCATCAGCAGTTGCGCAAGCAGCAGTTGAAGAAGGAGTGGCAGCAGTTCAACCCGAGGATTTTTCAATCGTCCATTATCGAGAAGAATTAGAGGCAAGGCTCGGCCTTTCCTATTCTATTATGCGCCACGTGATTAACCAAGTCCGAGGTAAAGGGAAGCGCATTGTATTCCCAGAAGGAGACAATGAAAAGGTTTTGCGGGCAGCAGCTCAGTTAGTCGAACAGAAAATTTGTTATCCAATTCTTCTTGGTCCAGTTGACCGTATTGAACGGATGATTGATGAACTTGGATTGCACTTTGAATACGAAGCGTTTGACCCTCGTAAAGACAAGCGGAGAAAGGGTATCTTTGCTGAAAACCTGATGGAAAAGAGAAGCCGAAAGGGTATGACGTATGCTGATGCCCATCGTTTACTCAAATCACGTCCTTATTTTGCGAGTCAAATGGTTATGAACGGCGATGCCGATGGTTTTGTGGGTGGTGTCAGTCGAAACTATGGCGATGTACTACGACCTACTCTTGAACTCATAGGCCCCGATGAAGATGCTCATTGCGTTGTTGGGTGCTATATGATGAATGTCAAAGGACGAACGATTTTCTTAGCCGATGCAACTGTGAATGTCTATCCTGATAGTCGAACTCTTGCAGAAATTGCAGTTCAAACAGCTAAAGTCGCTCGACGATTCGGAGTCGCTCCTCGAGTTGCGATGCTCTCGTTTTCTAATTTCGGCTCAAGTCGAGCCCAGCGTTCAGAACGAATTGAAGACGCTATTGATTTTGCCCGAGAACTGGACCCTTCCCTGGTCATTGATGGTCCAATGCAAGCCGATACTGCATTGAATGGAAATGTTCAATCAGAGTATCCATTTATGGATTTCACCGGCCCAGCGAATGTATTGGTTCTTCCAAACCTCGCCGCTGCAAACATCGCTTACAAATTACTTGAAGAATTAGGGGATGCGGAAATGACCGGTCCTATCCTGGAGGGAATGGACAAACCAGTCCAACTTGTAGCTCGACAAGATGGAGTACGCCACATCGTCAATATGGCAGCAATCTGTGCTGCTGATGCAATCCGCCAAGATTCATACTGGGAGACGTTAGTCTCGCCGATTAAGGGCGAGTAATTCTTCCGTTTCTTGATAGAGAATTGTCGGGCGACGAGGGCGCCAAAATGCTCCCGTGACAAAACCCGCACACAATCCACCAAACAGGAGGTTGGCCCAGCCAGTAGTTGCGTAACTCCCCATGCCGCGTGCAATTGGGATGGCAAAGGAGGGGATGACCCCAAGCAAAACGGTCCAGAAGATTTCTCCGCGAATATTCGCTGCAAAGTCAGCATTATGCGGGACTCGAACAGGTTCGCCGTTACGAATTGGAGATATGACGAGTCGAATGACAATCTCGCTTAATTCCCGATCCATTGGCGCACTGGAGAGGGCGGTAACCCCCTCTTGTCTCGGATGAGTTTCAATCGCAGCTCGATGCATTGCCATTGGCCCCAGTCCTTCAAATGGGCGAGGTCTACCATCCATCATCGCTCCTCGATAATTGTCGGAAACACCATCGGCCAATATTTCGATTTTACCAGGTTCTAAATCCAACTGCAACTGCTCATGGGCGCGTTTCCATTCACCTTCACTCGGGCAACGGACCTCCCATGCTTTGGTCGTATCAAGTCCGAGGCCAATTGGGTCTAGTCCACTGGTTAAATCCAAACAAATCTGTTCTATTCTTTCTCCATTTAAGAAGACCTCTTCCTGTTTTGTGTCCAGTAACATCTGTACTTGTGGTTGTGAAACAACCGCTTTCATAATTAGAAATCGAGGGCATTGAACTTCATGCCGTGGACGCTGACTACCATACATCCAACCCCCTTTTTCGGTGCCAAGAAACACGTGACCCGCATTAACAGATTCAAATTCAATACCTCGATATTGAACAGACAAATTTTCACCCCTCAAATGGTTTTTTCCATACGCTGATACCACGCCATGCCGAGGTTGTGATCTTTTAATAATTCAAATTGAGGGAATGGTGAAATGGAGCGCATGTAGCCGAATACTGAGAAGTCTACGAGGTCTGGACTTCCGCCTCCAAAGAATTCCTTTCCGCCATGAGCATCTGTGAATTCAGTCAGCAAGTCGTGCCAGAGTTGTTTTGGTTTCCGCCCGTCTTTTTTTACCCTTTTACGGGCAATGATGCCCCACATGATTGGAAAGCCTGCCCAGGCATACAACCGCTTAGCAAAGAAACCAAACTTTTCAATTTTAGAAATTCGAACAGTTGTTTGCAATGCCGAGCCAATACTCCCATAGAGTATCGGTATGGTTGCCTTCGACATTTTTGTGTCAGACCATTCCAGCCACTCTTCTTGACGCTTTGAATCACCAATATTTGCCAATTTACCGTCATTATAGGTCGCATCAATGTGCTTGAGTAACGGCGTAGAATCAACGTGATATTCACCCTTTTTATCTGTAAAAACAGGAACTTTGCCCCAGTCGCCAGCAAAGCGAACCTCTTTCTTTATCTTCATTCCATTGACGCTTACAAAATCAACATCCAGTTTGAGATGCTCAATTAATCCACGGACCTTCCAACAAAAGGGACAGGTGTGGAGCATGTGGAGGGTAGCCCTTTGACTCACATTTGTATGGGGCTGCTACTCCTTCTTCAATCCTCGTCATCATCCTCAGGTTTCCACCCGGGCTTCCAAAAATCCAGATTATCGAGCCAGGCCATCCATTCAGTATCATCGCAAGTGAGCAAGCGAAATGCCCGAGCATCTAACCCGCTTCGATTTACATCACTCAAGATTCCACCGCGAGCAGCATCACTCCATTCGACTTGCATTCTACGGATTTGTCTTCGAGCTTCTTCTGGGTTATCGAAATTTAATTCGCAAGCATCTCTCAAATCTGAAATTAATATCCGATTATCTTTGAGCATGGGATCGCTTACTGGTGCTCGCTTCGTTTTCGCTTTTCGTCCAAACGGCCACCAACCCATGAATCCTAATCTATGGCCCTTCCCTATGATATTTTGGACCGATGCGTATGAGGGCTTCATCAATAATGACGACTTGGCAAAACCATGGCGAGGTTGACCGTTCACCTTCATGGCACGCCGAAGGAGAAAGCGAATCGTGAACTCATCGAAATGTATTCAAAACGTATTCTTGCTCGCGGTATCCGAATCGAATTTCATTCTGATAAGTTGAGTTTGGGGGCATATGTGGCCCTCCTTCAAAAAAAGAAAGGACTCGTCGTTTACATGGATGAAGGGGGGGAGATTCTCGATTCGATTCAATTTTCTACTCGAGTTCAAGAATGGAGCATTGCCGGTGATGAAACGCATCTCGCTATTGGGCCTGCTCAAGGGTGGCCTTCAGCTGAAATCCCAAACCATGCGCCACGCCTCTCACTTTCGAAAATGACTTTTCCTCATGAGTTGGCAAGTGTATTACTCGTTGAACAATTGTATAGGGCGACTGAAATCCTTCGAGGTTCCGCTTACCACAAGGCCTGAGCAAAGGGTCAAAAAGTGCCGTTTCCTCGATTCAACTGGAGCGGAAATATGCTAGCATTCGAAACGAGCACTTTACAGTGGATTTTAATCTCCTTTGAAGCGATTGTTGGCCTCTTACTCTGCATCGGTTCGAAAAGTCAACCGTTCCCTCAACCTTCTCGGCGGTTCGGTTTGTTTATCCTTTCAACCGCTTTTCTCATTGCAGTGGGCCAACTAGCGCCTCAGCCTGTTACCGTTACCGGCCATTTGGTCTTACTAGCGGGTATTGGCTCATTCGGACTTCTCGCAGGCATTCATCACTTGGTTCGTACTCGTAGAGAAGTACTTCTTGCCCCCTTCTCAGGGTTTTTCTTCTGCGCCGGAGTTGGTGGCCTCATGGTTCAAACGTGGAGCAACTTGAACCAATTTGAACAATGGGCAGGTTTCTTTTCTCTCGTCATGCTTGGTGGCGGCCAAACATGGCTTGTATTCAGAGGCCTCTTGATTGGGCGCCTACCGCTTGCTTGGAGTCAAGCCGGAATGGTTGCACTTCAACGAGGTCAAATCGGTGGCGAGAACGGGGCAATAGCGTGTTTTGAAAAAGGCTGGGATGCTGAAGAAGAACACCTCAATCCAATGGCATACCTTGCGCTTCATCGTATCCATTTATTCATTCAAGATGAGGAAACAGCTAATGAATGGTTGGAGTCTTTACTTTCAGTCGGAGGAGAAGACGGGGTTGCCGTTGAATGGATTGCGGCCATTCATGCCGCCCTTCTTCGTATCGACCCTTCCGCCTCCACTCTCCTTCCACCTCTCAATCAGTCTGAACAGGAATAAGCCTTTTTCCGGAAGCACATTACGCTTTTATCGTCAAATAAAGGTAGAAGAATCATTTAGATTATGCAGGAATACAAAGAACTTAAGAGGTAGTAAAACAAATTATACACATGGGAAACGAATTTGAGGAGAAAGATGACTGGAAGTTAGGCACAATTTGTTGGTTTGCAGTGGTTGTTTGGTTTTCCTCGAGCCTTCTTTCACAAGCAGCATACATGGCATTTTATGGCGTCCCTTACGATGCAGTTACCTTACTCAAACAATTCGGCCCCCTCTATTATGCAGTAATGATTGTTGAACTCTTCATTTGGATCAGTCTTGGAACGCTTATCTTTCTTCGGTTTGCTCGCAAGGTTACTCCAGACTCCCAATCTCCAATGTCTTCGATATAATCCCGGCTACCGTTTTTTTTCAAACCCCTTTAAATTGCCAAAAATCAAACATCTTCGCCGATGACTTGAAGGTCCTCCAAGTAAAGGGACACATGTGAAAGAACATTCAGATGTTCCCTTTTTTTCAGGGCGACCCATGGAGGTCGGTTCGTTAGTTGACGGGGAGGAGGTCTTGCGCGAACTTCCTAAAGGAGCTCGCATTGTATCACTTGAGGAGGCGAGAAAGAACCTTCCCAAAGTAACTCGCATGCTTGCAGAATTGCAAGCGATGAGTGATGAAGCACATGACCTTACAGAAGAATTAGAGGTCTTACTCGAATCACTCGACGCAGAAAGTGAGCACGTTGTAGAAGTCGCTGAACAATTAGCCCAACTTGTGACACATTGGCAAAATGTAACCTCTCAGATTGAAGACACCGGTACACGCATTGCGTGCTTAGAACCTGGCAGATTAGAATGGTATGGGGTGGTTGACCAGCACCTCGCATTGTATTCTTGGCGTTTTGGCGAGGAAGACATTGAATGGTATCACCCGATAGATTCAACGTTCCTTGCCCGAAAACCCCTCATAGAAGCATAACTTCGCACGACTCGAGGCAGAGACATGGTACGAATCACGCGAGTCTATACAGGTACTGGAGATGAAGGAGAAACCTCGCTTGTCGACGGCTCACGGCGGCCTAAATCTGATCCTCGTCTAGAAGCGGTCGGAACATGCGACGAACTGAATGCTCTTTTTGGAATGTGCCTCATGGAAATCCGACGTCTTCCAACACATAGTGACGGCGGAAGCAGTTCGACAGTGAAGCGAGTTCAATTTATCGCCAACCAAGTCATTCCACGGATTCAAAGCGAACTTTTTGACCTTGGTGCAGAATTAGCTTGCCCGCCAGCAGGATTGCCCAAGGGGATGGTTGTTTTGAATGAGAATCAGTCTTCTGCACTCGTGGATGAAATGGATGCCTGGCTTGAACAATTGGAGCCTTTAACGAGTTTTATTCTTCCATCTGGGCAAAGTCCAGAAGCCGTGATTCATCTTGCACGAACCGTCACTCGCCGACTTGAGCGCGTCGTTCTTCGTCTGTCTGAATTTGAAGGTGAAGGCTCAGTCCGCCCGCTTGTGCTCGTTTATCTTAACCGCCTCTCTGATTGGCTCTTTGTGTTTGGGCGTTGGGTTTGCTTGAGCCTTGGTAATGAGGAGTCTCTTTGGTTGCCCCTCGGCCATAGAGGGCCTGAAAGTGGCGTTGGAACGACCATTCGGAAACTGAGTGAAAACGATAGCGACTTTGACCAATTTTGAATTAATCTTTGCCGATTGCCTTCATGTATTCGTGTGCTTTTGCGAGAACTCTTCTCGTCTCGTCATGAGTAAGTTGCTCCATTGCTTGTTCCCAATCGAGCCACATATGACCTTTATGCTCGTGTGAGAGTTTTACAGTAATTCGTTCTGTTTCTGCGATATACCAGAACACCTGTTTTGTTCGCTTTCGACCTTTATGTCTGTATGAATATTCACTTCGCTCCACAAATACATCTACAAATTCGATGTCATTGATGCCGGTTTCTTCTTCAAGTTCTCGAAGAGCTGTCGCATGGTGATCATCATCACTTTCCTCAATATGCCCCTTCGGGAAGTCCCAATGTCCTTGCGGATATTGCAGCAATAATACTGTCCCGTAATTCACCAAGACGACGCCACACGAGGTCTCCATGGGTTTGGCAGAACGCCACTAGGTCAAGTCAATTGTGGCGAATTGGTCCCCGATAACCTTCTTGGCGAGCACACACACGCATGGCGTAATGGCACCTCCTTCAAGCGCATTGAAAAGAGCGGGTTTACCTGAATTTACTCGAATCATTGCCGATTCTGACCTTGACGGTTTATGTGCAGCAGCAGTCCTCAAAGCCGCAAACCCCGATGCTGAAGTTCATTTTGCTCATGCAGCTCTCGTCCGCTCTGGTGCTGTTGATTCACTCATCGATCGTTCTACAGCCATGGTCGATCTTCCTTTTCACCCTGAATGTGGCTGGTATTTAGATCACCATCAGACCAACCGCCCAAATATGGAGGAGGAAGCTAGGTTTGTGGCTGATGGAGGTACATGTCACTGGGAAGCAACACCATCAGCAGCGCGCCTTGCTTATGATGTTTTGAACCCGTATCTCGACATCTCTCATCTAGAGGAAATCATGCCTGTTGTCGACGCACTTGATTCAGGCCAAATAACCCGTCAAGAGTTTATTGAAGACGGCCCTATCCTTCAACTTGCTCGCTCTTTATCTCTCAGTGAATCCGAGCACATGCATTACGTTCTCACCTTACTTTCTGAGGGAGCTAGTCTAGACGAACTTCTTGCCAATCCTAAGATATCTCCGCATATAGAACGGGCTTGCAATGAACGTAAAGCAGCGCAAAAAGTGGTCGAACAACACACACAAATCATTGACCGTTTAGCTGTTTGTAGAATGGATGAAAAAGGCGTTCGTTCAAACGGATATTTAGTAACTGCATGGGCCGGGGATAGGGCCGATGCCTGTTGTATTATACATGGTTATGCTGATGGCTCAATTGAGACTCCTCACCGCCCAGCCCTTTCAGCAAGTTTCTATGCCAATTCCTTTCTCGAAAATGGGCAAGGCCGTTACGATCTCTCTCGATTAGCCACTGCCATGGACCCCACAGGAGGGGGACATGCCAATGCTTGTGGTTGCCGAATCCAACCGCCAGGTATCGATGCGAATCTCGAAAAATGGCTTCAAATGTGGAGTAATCGAGATGAAGAACTTGCTATTAGGTAAAATTACAAGACTGTAAAAATGTACAAGAATCCTAAGAAAGCGTGAAGAAATGCTAGGACGATGATAAGGTCAGCGGCTCGGCCATGTTTCATACTGTGGTGGGCAAATTTTTCGCCTCTGTTTCGTGCATCACGGGCACGCCTTCCCATTCGAGCCAGAATAAAAAGAAGAACAAATCCTACAGGCCCCATGAATCCATGAAGGCTTTGTGGGATCATTGAAGAAAGAATGCTTTCATTTTCTCTCCAGGCAATGAATGCCCGACTCATGAAAGCGACACTAATCACCAGGAAAGCAGCCCAGATGAGTTTGTCACCATATTTCTCATGTTTAGCAAGTGCTTTTTTCCTTTCCTCGCCTTTGAATTCATAGCTTTTTTTCCTCCACGAATACTGCCACCATATCCATACAAGTAGCCCTGAAGCGAGTAAAGGGTGAAGGAGTAAAACAACAATACGAACGATATCCATACGACTCCTCGCTCAAGTCCAAGGGTTCTTTGTTCATGGATGTTCGCAGACATCTTGTCGAAATGGATACTTTTCAGTCCTAGGTGGCTCTGCCGGTGGGTTGAAGGAGGGTAGGTTGAGGCAACAAGAGAGGGGGGGCGTTATGCAAGAGACACATATGGCAAGTTGCCTCGAAGTTGCTTTCAAAACCAACGCCTCTAAACCACGACGTCAATCCATCGTTGTCAAAACCGCCGATTGGCAATTATTGGAGAAACCTTGGCGCCCAATTCTTCTTCTCGCACTTGCAGAGACTGAACTTCCTGCAGCAGATGAAGATGAAAATGACTCGACTCCACGCCGCCGTCAATCGGGTGGACGAGGTCGAAACCGTCGTGGAGGAAGAGGCTCCTCTGGCCCTATGGATTTGCTTCCATCTGCTCCAGAAATGCTTCTGCCCTCCGATTACAGCCCCGCATATCGTCTTGCGACGCTTCTTATTCACAAGCTTCTCAATAAAGACGAATGGGAAGAAGAATGGGAAACTACCGAGAAGTCACTTCGTGAGACGTGCTTGGAAAAGGGCGTACACCCGGTTTGGATTCAACTCGCCCAGCACACAGCATTACTGGGCCAATTTGCAGCCTTTCCGAAAGCCAAAGTGAGTAAGGCTAAGGCAGGTAAGAAAGTTAAACTCAATGTTGCTTTCATCAATCCTTTTGTTTCAGAAGACTTGATTTTAGCCATTGAAGAAATTTCACCCTCGGTGACCGATGCTGCTTCTCAAGTTGCGCTCCGTAACATCATCTCTCAATTGTCTTCAGGGCGACAACTCCAACCAGCAGAGGTTCTCCTCAAACTTGAAGGTCAAGCCTCTGCTTTGAGTGCATTGCTGGCATTAGCCTCAAATCAAGACCCCACAGAACCACTTGTTCGGCTGAAGGAGGTTGATGCAGATTTATCAGAACAATTGACAGACCTCCATGCCCTTCAACAAGGGCAAGTATCCAACTGGAAGAAATCAAGAACGGCGAAGGGAGATCATTCTTTGGCAGCAGCACGTCGACTCTTGGCCTGGCAAAATCCCCCCGGAGAGGCTGCTAAACTATCTTCCAAGCAACTTTCAGAAGGTCTCGAATTACTTCGAGAACATACAACGAATTCAGTTCAGATTGAGAAAATCATGTGGTGGCGATTGAACGCACTTCACAAAGAAGGTAAACCCGAAGAAACAATTGAACTGCTCACGAGCCTCAAATTGGATCACAATACCGAACTCTCTAGTTTAGTACCGTTGCTTTCAGATCTTTCGGGCGAAATTATTGATCAGTGGCTGATGGAGCAGATTCCAGTTTTGGACGATGGGGCCCTTGTTGCTCTCATTCAGATGAAGTCACTACCCTTACAAATCCGTTCTCTTGCTGCAAAGAATATTTCACATGAATCAAGTGAGGCTTGGGAGAGCGTTTTCCCTCTCCTCATTGACATCTATACCCAGAGTATGGAGTTAAATCTCCTTGCCCAAATGATTACTTCCAACGATATTGTTCCACTTTCCCATCCATATGAAACATTACTCGTCTCACATCTACTTGATGCTGGAAGCGATAATGAACTTTGGATGAAGGTTCGAAATGCGCGTAGAACAGCTCTTTCAGAAGTACACAGCATGGATGCCCCCGACTCTTTCTCTTCAACTTCTGAAGCTTTGTTGATGCTGTTTGAAGGTGAAAATATCGAAGATGAACGCCTTACTACAGTACTCGACAAACAAGGACTTCTCGCATTTGGCCCAGTTCGACAAGCTCTCCGTGATGGAGGAAGTGGAATTGCCTCATCGACTCATCTTTCCAAACTTGAGCAAAGTATTGCTTCAGCGGACCTAACGGTTATGGAACGAGTTTTGTTTAATGTTGTCATCTCCACACTCCGACTTAATCACGTGGGCTTGATGCTCCAACATGGTAATTCAGATGATGAAAATATTGAAACCCTCAATACGCTCTTAGGTAAGGAAATGATTCCAACAGGCATGATTCACAGCGTACGTCACCTTGTTTTGGAACATGATATCGGCTTGCCTTCTCTTGTCCGCTGGTATCAAACCAACGATGCTTTATCACCGTGGCATACGCTTGCTCGAGCAGCCGTCTATGCTTCCAAGAAAGAAGAATTGAATGCAGCAAGAGACTATCGCAAAGCCGGTGATCATGAAGAATTCGATTACGAACACTCTCTGATGTTGTATAGAAAAGCCCTCATTCATTTGGCATTCGCTGAACAATGGCGAGAGGCAGTTGAACTTCTTGATGCCCAACCTGCTCTCAAGAGTGCTATCACTCAAAGATTCCAGTTGTATCTGCGGGTATCCTATACTGCAAGGTCCAAAGACACAAACTCTGCAACACGCTTGTTGAAAGATTTCGTTAAAAGAACCAAGATGGAAACTGAGGAGAATGAAGAAGGCGAAATGGTAGAAGTCATGCGCGTTTATCACGCTGAAGATGATTTGGACATGCTCAAAACATACCCACATGAACACCCACGCCCTCTACCAACAGACCCGTTCTGCGGCCGAGTCACAGCGGCAACAAACTCTCTGCTCAAGAGTCGTCGAAGGCAGAAAAATACCTTTGATACGCGCTTTAATCAGTTAATGCAATATGGTTCGCCTTCGACAGATGAAGTCTATTCCCTTGCCAGTGAGGCCGCTAAAGTACGACCTGTTGACGGTCTGATGTTCCTTGAGCGCGCTCAAAACAGTGCACACTTCAATCAAAATGAAATTCGAAGTTTACAACAGGCCGAGTTATCCCTCTTCTCCATCAACAAATCTCAGATTCCAAATGCATCACGTCGCTATCTTCGAAATCTTTCATTGGTTCCTTTGGTAATTATTGATACAAATATCTTGGTCGATGCTTTGATTGATCGTATCGCTAAGAAATTACATCTGGTTGGTGAGATAAGTCTTGACCTCCAAGGGCAAGGAAGTTTCCACAAAATTCTTCTCAGCAAGGCGAAAGATAAGAGATTACAATTGTGGCTGCCCAATGTTGTCAAACAAGAATTGATTGGAATAGCATCAGGGCTTAACCACCTCAAGAGTCGTTTCGATGATGCTTTAGTTTCGCCCGACTTGTTGGATAAAATTTTCAATGAAAAAACTCTCACTGCACTCGCAAATGAAGTTCTTGAGGATTACAATACTTGGCGGCCACTTGACCTTGAAATTGAGTCTGAGGCAAACTCGAGTGAAATCAAGGAATCGATTGAAACATTCCTTCTTGATTATTCTGATATTTATGAGGAAATAACGGCCATGAAGCGAACTCGTGGGGAACCTGCTCGAACCGTTCTCAATGGTAGAGACATCTACCCAGAATCTCCTGATCGCACTTTGATGAGTATTGCTGCTCAACTGGCTACTCAATCTCTGCAAGACCTTGGAACAGTTCTTATCGCCACACGAGACGGTGATTTCACGCTCGTAGCACGAGCATTTGAAGAACAATTTGGCTTTGGAATTGCCAAGAACAGCCGTTCATTGAATGCGTGGCTCAAGTGAACTCACATGTGTGCAATCATAGCATCGCCAAAGGCGCTGCATGAGAGAAGAGTTGCATCATCCATCAACCGTTCAAAGTCATAGGTAACAGTTTTCGCAGAAATAGCGCCTTCCATACCTTTGACAATCAAATCTGCTGCTTCAATCCAGCCCATGTGGCGTAGCATCATTTCTGCTGAGAGAATCAGGGAGCCTGGATTGACCTTGTTTTGTCCCGTATATTTTGGAGCAGTTCCGTGTGTTGCTTCGAAGATTGAAATGCCAGTATCATAGTTGATGTTCGCGCCTGGTGCTATTCCTATCCCCCCGACCTGAGCAGCTAATGCGTCTGAAATGTAATCACCATTGAGGTTCATTGTAGTCAATACAGAGTATTCCGCTGGGCGGGTAATGATTTGCTGGAGCATTGCATCAGCAATGACGTCTTTAACGAGAATTGTTTTTCCAGTTTTTGGGTTTTCAAAAGTGCACCATGGTCCACCATCAAGTTCAACAGCTCCAAACTCATCCTTGGCCAATGAATAGCCCCAATCTCGGAATCCACCTTCAGTGAACTTCATGATATTGCCCTTGTGAACAAGAGTAACGCTCTCTTTGTCGTTGTCAATAGCATATTGGTATGCAGCACGAACAATTCGCGCAGTACCTTCTTGTGAAATTGGCTTGATGCCAATACCGGAGGTGTTTGGGAATCGAATTTTGTCAACACCCATTTCATTTTGCAGGAAGTCAATGAGTTTCTTAACCCCTTCACTGCCAGCTTCCCATTCAATACCAGCGTAAACGTCTTCGCTGTTTTCTCGGAAAATAATCATGTCAACATCGCCGGGAGACTTGACTGGTGAGGGCGTTCCGTCATACCAGCGAACAGGGCGAACACATGCATACAAGTCGAGTTTCTGTCTCAATGCAACATTCAGTGATCGAATTCCCCCGCCAACGGGCGTAGTCAAAGGTCCTTTAATGGAGACTAACCCGTTGCGCATAGCATCCAGTGTTGCCTGTGGCAACCATTCGCCGGTTGCATTGAAGGCTTTTTCACCAGCAAGAACTTCAGACCAGACGATGTGCTTTTCTCCACTGTATGATTTGGATACAGCAGCATCAACGACCTTCATCATGACTGGAGAAATATCAATTCCAATACCATCGCCTTCAATGTAGTGAATAATTGGGTCGTTAGGGACACTTAGTTTTCCGTCGTTCATTGTTACTGGAGTTCCTGCCATTGCAATCAAACAGACCCACATGCATCCCCTTCAAGAATGAACCGCCCCACGGACCTCTATGCAAGGGCGAGTAGAGTGGACCGGTGGAAACGGTCTTTTGTGCACAAATTCGAACAATCAAAGTCTCGAATTGGATTGGGAAAATGGGCCTTCGCCAATGCAAGTAACCCTTCAAATGATTGGGGCTTGTTCGTTGGTTGACGTGGTTATTGGCCTCAAAGAACGTCCATTTACCAAAGTCTGGGTTGAACTTGACAGCACACGAGCAGAATCTTCACCACGAGTTTTCAAAACTGTAGAAATGATTTACCACGTTGAAGGAGACGTTCCAGAAAAGCTCCTCGAGCGAATTGTGGAAAAAAGCCATGAGAAACTCTGTAGTGTCTCGAACATGTTCATCGATGTATCAATAACATCAAGAGTCGTTGTTCACCGAGATTAAATCTGGTTATACAGAGACAACATTGACTTTAGAAAGAGCACTCATGGCTTGAACCAGTAGTTCTCTCAATGCATTGTAGAGTGGGAGCCAAGACTGTGAGAGCGTCGATGGCGGAGATACGGGCAACACTCCGTCACCGGTAGCGAGAACAGTAGCAAATGGACGAACTTGACCGGTGCCGACCATGTCAATAATCAGAGAAAGGTGGTATGCTTCTCGTTCTTTGACAATCTTTGCAGACTCGATGTTAGCGATAGCTTCAGCCGGTAAGTCAGCGAGCCAGTTTTCACCTCGTTCAGCGCGAGATTGTAGTTCGTTCTTGACCAGAACCTCAAGAAGATCAGTGATGACTTCGTTGGAAAGGGGCTGAGCGGCTTCAAGGGGCGCTGAAATGTTCAACGAATCATTCACAGATTCCACAGTTTCAGAGGTGAGGTCGAATGCACCATCTGGCTCGTCTTCGAGTGAGAAGAGTGAGTCAGCAGAGAGGGTTGACTCTCCATCGTCTTCCATAAAAGCAGCGAGTGGGTCGTTACTGGTGGTTGATAACGGGGCTTGAATGTTGGAATGAACAGGGGCCGCTGTAGGCTGCGCTGCGCCAAGAATTGCGAACATGTCAATTTCTTCTTCGAAGTCATTTGATGCGTTTTCATCTACAGTATCCCATGGTCCCATTCTTACACTTCCGTGTAGGAATTCAACCTTCTACTACATGAAAGAATGTTTTTTTCACGTGACACATCTTGTGCACAAAAAGCCGAAATATTATCAATAAATAAGTGCATGTGATAGGGAAAAGGTCATATGAGCCCTACCATGACTTCTCGGTGGGTAAAGATGAGGTTCAGTCGCCTTTCTGGGGTTTTCCTTTTGATTTTGTTTTCATCGCTCGGCTTGACCGTGAGCCAAAGTTTTCCCACTGGTGTTGGAGAAAGCGCCAACAATGGGTGTTTATGTCACGGGGGCGCAGCAAACTCAACTGAGACTACGATACTCGGATTACCAACAATTTTTGAGAGTAATGAAATCTTTAATTTGACTCTTCTCGTTGAAAGTAGTGTCCAACATTCCAATGAATCGCAAGGTGGTTTCCGCCTTTTAGTAAGCGGTGGTGAGATTCAATTCGCCAATTCAAGTCAGACTCAAGAACTGGAGAACGGATGGACTCACACAGCAGAAGGAAATACTGTCCGTTCATGGAATTTCTCTTGGACTTCACCTTCAGATAATTCAACTGCAGTCGAATTCGTTGCTTATGGCAATGCAGTGAATGGGAATGAAAATTCGATGGGGGACAAGTGGGACGGATATGGGGTCACAGTACCTGGCTCGACTTATGCTGGTGAGTTGATTCAGCCGAATGTTGATCAGTCGTATTCGCTAACAGACTACTCAATCATACTTGCAGGATTAATTGCCATCCTCGGATTCTTTTACGTTGTCGTAAAGTAATCAATTGACAAACTCAATTTGTTGGTTACGCAAGGCACGCAATTGTCTGTTTTCACTGGCGCCGTGTATCTGTTCACTCTTAACGCCGGTCAAGACAAGCATGACTCGAAGTTCTTCTTCCAATTCCTCTTTGACTGCAGCTCCCCATATGATTTGAGCATGAGGTGAAATTTTATCTTTGATAATTTTAGCGCATTGCTCGGCCTCGCCGAGTGTAAGATTCGCCCCACCTACAACGTTGATGAGCGCTCCTCTTGCATCGGATGCATCGATATCAAGCAAGGGTGAATGCAAGGCTTCCATTGTCGCAGCCTCTGCCCGACCCGGTCCAGAAGCAGCACCTAATCCAATCATTGCCACTCCACTTCCAAAGTTGATGACAGAGCGTAAATCTTCAAAGTCAAGATTGACCATGCCGTCAATAGTCAGTAATTCTGCTACCCCAGTTATCGAGCGAACAAGTAATTCATCTCCCACTCTGAAAGCACTGGAAATCGGTAAATCCTTCACGCCTTCAATCTCTAACAGCCGTTCATTTGGAATGACGAGAATAGTATCGCAGTGTTCTCTCAATCGCTCGAGGCCCCATTCAGCATTTTGTTTACGAAGGGCTCCTTCGGATTGGAATGGATACGTCACGACGGCGATGGTCATGGCTCCTTGTTGCTTTGCCAGACGTGCAATTTGACCAGCAGCTCCAGTTCCAGAGCCACCACCCATTCCAGCAGTAATAATCGCCAGTTGAGTGTCATTGGTGATTCTTCGAAGAACCAATTCTGATTCAAGCGCAGCAGCTTCGCCTTTTGTCGGGTCTCCTCCAGCCCCTCTTCCTCGGGCAGTCCTTCCAATCAATATTTTTTCTTCGATTGGTGACATGAGCAATGCTTGGGCATCGGTATTGATTGCATAACCTGTGACGTAAGAGTTCTCAAACAAACCCTCTTCAGAAAGTCGACCAATCGCATTACAACCAGCTCCTCCAACGCCATAGACTCGAATTCGAGGTTGCAGTGATTCCAACAATGCTTGAAGTTCGACTTCTGTTCCTTCTCCGAGAGGTGGAGCAGTTGCCGTCGGGGTTGAAATTTCAGATTCAGTGAGTTCCAATACACGTTCAATCAAGTGTCGCATGAGCGTCATGCTTACCCAAGTGACCTTGAATGTGCCGCAACCATTGAGGGCGAAACAATCGGTTTTTGGGGGGTTTTCCCTACACCATCAGTCACGAAGACCTTCTTGAGTAACTTGGTAAACGCACTCCCCATCAGGCAAGTTTGGAGAATCGACCAAACGGGCAATTCGTCGTCCACCCTTTGCTTTGCGAAGGTAAAGTCTGAATGTCGAAGCGTGAGCTAGTACGTGACCACCGATTGGCTTGGTTGGGTCGCCCCACATTGCATCAGGCTTGGAGTGAACTTGGTTGGTGACCAGAACAAGCGCATTGTTGATATCAGCGAGTTGCTTCAAATCTTTCAAATGCCGATTGAGTTTTTGTTGTCGGTTAGCAAGCATTGCTCGCCCGATAAATTCAGCTCGGAAATGGCTGGTAAGAGAATCAACAATAATCATCTTGACATTGAGGCCTTTACTCATTCGCTTGATCTCATCCACTAACAGCATCTGGTGTGCAGAGTTGTATGCGCGTGCAACGTGAATTCGGCTGAGTACTTGATCGGGGTCAAGTCCGTGTCCACGTGCCATTTGTGAGATTCTTTCCGGGCGGAACGTATCTTCAGTATCGATGTAAAAGACATCGCCATCAAAGCCCCCTTCCTCACTCGGGAGGGTGCAGTTTACAGCGAGTTGATGTCCGATTTGTGTTTTACCGCTACCAAATGCGCCGTATACTTCGACCAGAGCTTGTGTTTCGAATCCGCCACCGAGTAAGTCGTCAATGGATTCAACTTTTGAGGAGAGTTTGAGGACTTCACGCCGACGCTCGAGAAGTGCGTCACCTGAAATAAACCCACCAATGTTTGCCATCTTCTTGGCGCCACTGATAATTTTTGTTGCCACTGCTTCACCAAGTTCTGCTTGGTCGGCAAGGTCGCCAGGGGACATAACTGCAAGTGCAAGGAGTTCATCGAATCCAGCTTCACGGAGTTTTTCAGCAGTTGCTGGGCCAACACCAGGTAAGTCTTCAATGAGGGGTTCAGGTACGTCCTCTTCAGGTGGCATCAATACAGGTGCTTCCTCCTTAGGGTCTTCATTGTTTTCAATTTCTATTTTCGCTGCTTTCTTCGATTTGGCTGCCATTTTTGTTCACTTCCAACCCCTACTGGTATGCCAAGGGTATATCAAAGGCAGAAAGAGGGCGCGGCTTCTCAAATGAGAGAGGGGGATTCTCTTGGTATCCTTGAAAGGGGCACTGCGAGGTATCTTTTCACTTTAAGTTCACTTTTTGTAAAACGGAAAGTGAAGATTTGTTGCTACAAATCAATCTTCAGGAGGCGCCGCAGCCATTGGATTTGGAGTACTTTCTTCCTCCTCATATGCGACGATGACGGTGTGGTCGACATCAACCCGCTCCTCACCAGTTCCCTCCGCCGAGATGTCAACTTCGAGTTTCCAAGTACCTGCTTCGATGAAGTTCTGGTTGTGCAACCAGTTTGCATCTTGTCCATCACCAACTTGTTCTGGAGGCGACTCTGCTGCGATGACTTCGGTTGAGTTGAGCAGCCTCCACGTCACCGTTACAGATTGCCCACCTGTTCCGAAGAAATTCGGATTGTTTGTGACTGTTGAATCAATTTTTATTTGGTTCGGTGCAGCACAATCACAATCTGGCGTTGTTTCGATGTTCATCGTGTTGGGGTTTGCAGTGTTCGTTTCGGTCCATGTGATTTGCTTATCTATTCGAATTGTGATGTTTTCGTAAATCTCGTTACCTTGGTCGTCTACTGCTCCAATAGCGGCATCAAATAATCCATGGGTGAGGTATGTGTAACTGATTTCACCGTTTTCCGCTGCGGTATTTTCTATCATGCTGGAGCCATCACCCGGAATAAAGTAGAACGTAGCCATTTCACCAGCACTCGACTTTGTGTAGGAGAAATCAAACATGACATCAACGCCATTTTCAGAGACCTGTTGGTTGTTTTGAACGACTTCTTCGATGGTTCCCGATGTCGTCTCATAGTAAACGACTAGATCAATAGCACTGCTTTGCCCTTCATCTTCCCCATCTGCGATGCAGCCTGCAAAAGCGGCACAAAAAAGCATGACACACATGAATGTCGGTATGGTCAAGTGGGCTCGCATGTGTCAAGACAAGCACTCCTTCTTCATCAATCCAGTGCCGTTAAACACTCTTTTATCTTCAAAACGGTGAAAAAACACTCTCAAGAGTTCGTCGCAGCACCATCGGTGCATTGAAGAGTGGGATGAGTTCAGCCAAGGACATAACGAGGTGGGGTAGTCTGGATATCCCGTCGGGCTCATAACCCGGAGATCGATGGTTCAAATCCATCTCTCGTTACCAAGCTCAATACTCATAGTAGTCATGCTGTGGTTTTAGCAGGTCCATTGCAGCCTCAAGTCGAGCGTTTGCAGCAGCCTCTCCGCGCTCAATGGCTCCCATTTCTTCCGAGATCCGTGTGATTTGTTGTTGACAGAGATTTGCTATTCCGATGTTTGATTCAACCGCTGATTGTAAAACGGTACGAACCTCAAGTGCTTCGACTTCTGGTAGATTCAGTGGTTGTAATAAAAACCGGCCATTGTAAAGAGTTACGGGGCCTGCTGCTTGAACGGCTGATGTAAATCGAGTGACCAGTTTCTTGTCAAATCCAAGCAGTTGACATGCCTCCATTGCATTCGCTACATGACCGGGAGCGAGTCTTTCACACGCAGCAAAAGATTTTTTTGCCGCCCGATTTTTGCCTGCTTTAGCAAAGATTTTACCAGCTCGTCGATAATCTTCAGCAGGTGGTGTCATCTTTGCAAGTAATTCCGGTGCACCGGATTTGAGCATCCGAATCATTTTCTTCCGCTCCCGATGGAGAATTTTGACACTTCCAACCGCGCGCTTCGATTTGTCACGTGCAAAAAAAACGTCACAAAGAATACGTAAGCCTTTTACCAGCATGATTTGTGAATCTGCATTTCGTTTTTTTTGCGCCAAAAACATCTCGGTAAACTGGGTTGCCATAACCTCAGACATCTCCATTCTCCCGTCCTCGATATACCGCTCCAATTGGAGCAGCGTTTGAGCAGGATCATTCATTCCAAACATGGCGACAAGTGATGCAGAGGGGCTTGCCCTATGATGCCTTTGTTTCTTCCCACCCGTAACCGTTCATTCTCTTTTAGAAACAGTGTCCTCTTCTTTTTCTAGCCTTGGCGTTTAATTGGCTGAGGCCTTGGGAAGGGTATGGCACGTCACGTTACTATCGCGGTTACAGGCACTCCTGGCACTGGAAAAACAGCTCTTTGTAAGGCCTTGAGTGGTTCTTATCACGTACTTACTTTGCAAGATTTAGCGGAGCAACATGAGTGCATAGGGGACATCGATAGTGCGGATGACTCAGCGCCTGTGGACATTCACCTCTTGTCTGAAAAATGGCAATATGAAGGAAAAGAAACTTGTTTCATCGATGGCCACCTTTCCCACTTTCTGGATGTCGATGCAATCGTCGTACTGCGTTGCAATCCTTCCGAATTGGAAAAACGTTTAGCGAGCCGTGATTATTCTCCTGCAAAAGTTTCTGCTAATGTGGAGTGGGAGCTCATCGCTGGCACTTGGTCCGAACTTCTTGAATTTGAAATATCTGTGCCAGTTTTAGAACTGGACAGTACTTCGATGCCTGTCAAAGAACTTCAAACCCAAGTAGAATCTTGGGTTGAAAACAAATCCCCATCATTATCGCTCGAGGAATTGAGTTCGCAAGCGATTGACTGGATGTAAGTCTACATTTTTCTTCTCTTTGCACCGCAACAACAAACACCCCTCGGCTACGGCGAGAGAGTGAGAATCATGGCATTAGAGAAACTACGCGATACGTGGGAAGGGGTATTGAATCCAATATTGGCCTCGCTTTCGGGTGTAAAACCTTCAACTGTGACATGGGTAGCACTCCCAATCGGTATACTCGGCGGATTAGCTGTATTGACTGCAGAAGATTCGACGCATGGAGCAAACATGTTGTTTGGTGGCGGTCTTCTTATTGTCATGGCCATGATTTTAGACGGTTTAGATGGCCCACTGGCTCGCAAGTATGGGAACGTTACTCGCTGGGGCGATTATCTGGATCACACCTTCGACCGATTACTGGATGCAGTCTGGATTCTCTGTATTGCAGGTTCGGTTTTCGTCGGTGATTTTGTTCTCGGATTAACCGCTGCATGGCTCACTCTTTTGGGATCGTACATGGGCACACAAGCTCAAGCAGTTGCTGGTTCCCGAAATTATCGTGGCTTCTCAAGAGCAGACCGAACGATTCTCTCTATTGTTGCGATATTCTTGACGGGAATTTTCATTTATTCGGGGGTCGAAGATTTTGGCATGTTTCCAGGAGTTCTGGACCACATTCCAATCAACCCTTTGAGTATCATAGTTTTAATCTCTGCATTCGGCGGCTTGTGGACTTTCCTTGTCCGTTTTATGCAAGCGAAATCGGAAATCACACGGATTGACAAAGAGGACCCACTTCCGCAACCAAATCAGGCTTCCGAAGATGAATAATTTTGCTTGTGCGGTCACCCCGTAGGGGTGTGTTGAAACCCTTCTTTCTCCGACGAATATGCGACATGCTCATAACCGTTGCATGTGACAAGTGAGTTGATGACAGACAAATTGCTCGGTACTGAAGGCAAGAGAAAAGCGATTTTCCTTGTGTTTTGCATGCTTCTTGCTTTGGCTCCACTCAGCCATGCATCCGCCGAAGATCTCGGTGAACCTGCAAATCTGCAGGCCCAAGACATCAATGCGATTTTTGATCCGACTTCGGAGACAACAACGGTCACGTGGAGAAACATTGACACCGACAGCTCAATCCTTTCAGGTCTCTTTGATGCAACCTACAATGTTTATCGTTCAGAAGAAAATATCTCGTCAGCGACCATAGGGGATTTGACTCCATTCCAGACAGGCATTATTGCCTGTTCAAATGCAGAGGTTGTCAATGATGTATTCAAGTGTCGGGGTATAAATGGAACCGTTGCTCCTCATACAGCATCTTTCCTCGTGTCGCCTGGCGTTAATTCAAGTTTCTACTACGCCGTTACTACAACGCTTGGCGACGGTACTGAATTGTTTGATTTGGATGAAAATGCTTCTGTGATTGCATCTCCAGTTGTTGAGCAAACAACAGCAGTTCGAACCCCCTACAACATCGTCGGCTCCTTTGATCCGGACACCAGCAACACCTCGTTACAGTGGGTGAATTACAACGACTTTTTCCCAATCCTCCCCGAAACAGGTCCGAATGCATATTCCATCTATCTCTACAGGACCTCTTACCCGGTGACTCGTGCGAATGGCGCCAACATGTTGGCGGTAGAATCTCCAGTTGCCATCCTGCCAGCAGGAACCTCCTCCCTGACTCTTGAAGTACCTGAAAGCACAGACAGAGATGCGTATTACTCCATCACTTATTTACTTCCGAACTGGGTTACTCCAGGTATGGATTACCAAGATGTTCGTTTCTTGTCCAACAACGCCATGTCGTCTCCTATCGGCGAAGATAACATGCCTCCAGCGGGTGTAAGTTCAATGTATGCTCAATTCCTTGCTAATCCTACATCGGGCGGTGGAACAACAACCGTCTCATGGAACGACGTACCCAATGAAGACGGCGAGTCATACCGCATCTACATGTCCGGTTCAGTTTTCAACACCATTCTTCGTTCAGACGTTCAATTAATCGCTACCGTTTCTGAAGGCGTTGAGTCGTTTGAATATGAAGTCCCAACAGGACGCCTTGGCTATGCCTATTACTGCGTTGTCACCGTTGATTTGTATGCTGTATCCACCACAGATATCCCTCTCAACTCCTGTTCAGATGCAGTGCTTGAAGACGCCTTTACTCCGTGGATTGCAGAACCAACAGATGTCTATGCAGAGTTTATTGGTGATAAAACAACACGTGTTTCTTGGACAGATCAACTCGGGGTTGAAGGTGAACGTTACCACGTTTGGACCGCTGGTTACCGAGTCAGCGGGGCAGAATGGCAGAGTATCAACGCTTCGCTTTCTTGGCTCGGTTCCGTAAGTGATGGCGTCGGCTTTTACGACGTCGCTCTTAGTGACGGACTCACTGCGAGCCAACCGTTTTACTTTGTTACAACCGAAGCGCTTTATGGCCACATTTCAGGAACATACATGGACAAACGATTGAATCAGAATGTGTATCAAATTGATGATGATAACAAAGAAGACACAGTCTCCCCGTCCCGGGCATCAATCAAAGAAGTCGAATCCATTGGACCACTCAATAAAGTCAGCATTGAATGGTTTAACGATGAATTGGAAACCGATGAAAGTTATCAAGTATGGCGGCACTATGGTGAGCCATTTGGAGAAGATGAAAGTGAAATAAGTTCCATCGAAGAAGAAGGCTGGGAGATTGCCATCGATAATATTAATGCAGGAAGTTCAGATGAACAGACCTTTTTCCGCCAAATCGACATTCCAGATGATGTTGAACGCGATGTGTGGTATGCAGTAATTCCTACGGATAAGTGGGGCAACAGTAATCCAGAAACGTTCTCCGGTGTGTTTTCGAATGCGATTAAAGTTACCGAAGACACTCGAGCTCCTGAAGCTACACTGACGCTCATTAATGCCGACAATGAAGCATTTACAAGCCCTTCATTAGTTGCTGGAGACTACAAGGTTCAGATTGAGTTTAATGAAGACCTCGACATTAGTCCATCAATCAACATCACGACTGTGGCTGGTGGAGATATATCCAGTGGTGTCAAAGAAATGGTGCTTATTCAACAAAATGCAGGTAATCCTGACAGAGGACCGGTATACCAACTCGACTTCTTTATCACCACTACAACCATTGCAGGACAAATGATTTTTGAAGTGGAAATGGAAGACCTAGCAAACAATCAAGCCACTCAACTTTGGGATAATCGGGCAGTTGACGCAGTTGCACCTCAAGTGACCATCTTTTCTCCATCTTCAAGTTCCGATAGTGGTTCAAAATATCTTTATGGAAACAATATACAAGTTCTTGCAGGAGCACAAGACGACGTCCGGATTGACTCACTACACTACAAGTTCACTTACAATTACGGCACAGGTCAATCGGTTTCAACCCCTTGGACACAGGCTACATCTGTTACCGACCTCAATGGCGATAACAGTTCACTTGTTCTTGACCTTGAGTTTTCAGCAGGTAACTTCCTTCCAGGTCAACATGCCGTATTTGTCCGAGCCTTAGATTCCGCTGGCAATGAACGTTCTTCTACAGTTATTTTTGTGGTTGATGAATGCCGTAACCGTCTTGATGGAACCACCTCCTGCAACTATGTTGAATCCCTTCAACCAGAGCCGGAGCCAGTGGTCATTAAGCCATCAATGACTTCTCCTCCTTACATCCTTGTTTGGATTCTCGCAGGAATATTTGTTCTCTCCCTCATTGTAATGCTGATGGTTATTCAAACCAGTATGAGCGGTCCAAAGAAGAAGAAAACAGGAGAAGAGGATGAAGATGAAGATTGGATGACCGAATTCATCGGTACTTCTCAAGATCTCGACATGAATGCAGTAACAGACACGAGTAACAAGTCTGAAGAAAAAGCCGTAGAGTCCGCAGAACCTGAAGAACAAGAAGAGGAGGACGACCCATTTGCAGTCAACGTATTAGAGCGAAAAACACGCCGAAAGAAAGAGGTTCCTGAAATCTCGTCTGATGATGATGATGATGAAGATGACAGTGTCGATTGGGGCGAATATGACGATGACGACGAGGAAGTAGAAGAAAAGCCAGTCGCTAAGAAGCGTGCAGTCGGTCGTCGTGCTGCCCCTCGTAAGGCTCCAAAACGCCGTGCAGTCGGACGTAAAAAGAGTGAAGATTGAGGCTCAATCTAAGCGGTGAAGTCAAGGGCTGACGCCTCTTCGACTCATATATGTCGGAAGCCAAGACGGTCGAGTCCCCGAATGAATTGACTGAAGAAGTCGAACATGCCATGGAGCATTTTGCAGCGTCGTTTGATCCCAGAAAGAACAAACTTAACATCCTCCTCCTCGCCATGCCTGTTGCCATTTATGCAAACTATCAACACATGGGAGAACTTGCTTTCCTGTTTTCGATGGTTGCCATTATGCCGCTTGCTTTTCTTATGGGGAAGGCGACCGAAGAGATTGCACTTCGTGTTGGTGAAGCAGTCGGTGGACTTCTCAATGCTACATTTGGAAATGCTGTCGAGATGATTATCGCTGGATTGGCGTTGTATACTGCATCTCAGAATCCAGCACTTCGTGAAACGATGATTACCGTTACTCAAGCCTCCCTCATTGGCTCGATTCTTGGTAATCTCTTGCTTGTACTCGGATTGGCAATGGTATGGGGGGGAGTTAATCACAAAGTCCAACGATTCAGTCAAGATGCTGGACAGATGAACGGTTCTCTGCTCCTTCTTGCTATCGTTGCTTTCATCATACCAAGTGCAGTTCACCATTCAGGCGGCTCCGTCGGAGATGTTGCCAACCTCTCTCATTATACAGCGGTTGTCTTACTGGTCATTTACGGGTTAGCGTTACTCTTCCAGCTTAAGACCCACGCAGATGTCTTTGCAACAGAAGCAGTACATGGTGGTCATGAAGACCCGAAAATGACGATTAAGGACGCATGGATTCTTCTCTTACTATCAACGATTCTTGTTGGATGGATGGCTCACATATTAGTACACAGCCTTGAGACTGCAGTTGAAAAATGGCATGTGCCAGAACTTTTCATCGGTGTCATTCTCCTGCCTTTCTTCGGCAATGCTGCTGAACACTTCACCGCAGTCATCGTAGCAGGAAAGGATAAGATGGACCTTTCAATTGCTATTGCAATCGGCAGCAGTGTGCAAATCGCTCTCTTCGTAGCCCCAGTAATGGTCTTGTTCGCTTGGGCCCTTGGAGTTCCTTTGACTTTGGAATTTGGACTTCTTGAAACCGCAGCGACGTTTATCTCAGTCTTAGTTGCCAACTCAATTATGAGCGATGGCAAATCAAATTGGCTTGAAGGTACGATGCTGCTTGCAAGTTATCTGATTCTTGCTCTTGCTTTCTACCAACTGTGAGGTGATATCTTGGCTGGAAGTAAAATGATTGGCTATCTTATGGCTGGCTTTGCACTGTTCCTCATTGTGATTGGAAGCATCGGTTATACCATTGAAGGAGAAGTTGAAGATATTCCTACTCCAAATATTGATGGTTTTGTCTTTTTTTCCGATGAGGCACTTCCAGAGAACCCAGTTAGCCTATTTGTCAGTGCAGACACCATCATCACTTGGGATAGAGATGATATCTTCCTCGTCATTGCAAATGAATCAAAGAAAACCCAATGCGATGGAATAAGGGCGAATCAAGGGGGTTTTCTCCAGACTGAATCAAACAGTCAAACATGCCAGTATGGAGATACGGGATATGAGGCAACAGCGATTGATGGAACTTCTGGCGCGCAGTGGCACGTTATCTCGGGGACGTATTACGCAGGTATTGGAACGCAATCTGGCGCACTTCCCGCTGGAACAGACCTCAATCTTAGCTATGAAGTGAAACTTTCAGCCTCTTTTCCTACCTACCTGTTTAGCTTCCTCATTGGAATCGGCGGTGTAGGACTTTCGAGAATGAAGTAATCATTCGACCCCTTCGTAATAGGTTTCAACTGCTTGGTCCAATTCGTTCCATGCCGCACTCTCATCAACGGTCTGTGTCACTCCATTCATCCTCACTGCTTTACCGTCAACCCACATGTCCAAGCATTCTGCTCCATTGAAAATCAAGTTGGCTAGATGTCTGTTTCCAGAACGCCCTATTGGTCGCATGCGAATGTCTTCAAGATTCCAAACAGCCCAATCAGTGCTGCCTTTACTGGCCATTGAAAATACATCAGCAGCAGGGAGTAAAGTTGCATCCCAATGATCGTGGCGTTGAACCAGTGCTGCAAGTCGGGCTTCAGCAAGCATATCTAAACCACTTCCAGATGATGCAGCACCATCAGTTCCAATTCGAACATCCACGCCAGCCTCATTGTAGGCTGGTAAGGACATGGTACCTCCACAAGCGATTTTCATATTCGAAGAGGGGCAATGAACAGCAGTAACCTCATGTTCTGCTAACATTCGAATCTCATTTTTCTTAACCCACGAAGCGTGAGCACAAACGGTTCCTGGCTTGAAAAAGTCAATGTTATTGAGGTACTCAACAGGATAAAGGCCGGTTTTATCGTGGCAATCGGCGATTTCTTTGCGTGTTTCACTTACGTGGATATGAAGGCGTGCTTCACGCTTTTCAGCAAGTTCGGAAGCCCTCCTTAGCGTCTCTTCACTGCAAAGGTAAACCGAATGGGTTGCGATAGCATACTGAATCCTATCCTCAGCCTTTTGATTTTTCAAAATAGTATCAAGTTCATCCAAGGCCGAGGCAGCATCTGGGTGAGATGGTAATGCAGCATCGCTAACAGGACCCCCCACCAGTCCACGTAATCCAGCATCTTGCAATACTTTTCCAGTCACGGCAGGATAGAAATACATATCCGCAGCAAATGAAGATCCAGTCCGAATCATTTCCGCTGCTGCTGCCTGTGCCCCAATGCGAACATATTCTGGATTCAATTTCGATTCTGTAGGGAATATGGCCTCATTCAACCATCGATGAAGGGGAAATCCATCGCTGAAATCTCGAGCATTCAATTGCATGGCGAGGTGTGTATGCCAATTTTGCAGACTTCGAGTGATGAGTCTTCCTGAGCCATCGATGTCTTGTCGAACATCCTCATCACCGTTGGAGGCTGACCAATTTCCGTCGGCGTGAAGGAGTACGTCGCCAACATGTTTGTGACCACTCTCGTCATACAGGACCGCGTTACGATAGCGTATGCTCTCATCATCGGCCATGGGAGGTGGTTAGGCTCAACCCTCATGAACGCTTTCAACCGTTTGCCTTATGATGATTCGACGCAGCGGTCGGTTTGCGCCACTGTGGCTTAGCTGGTATAGCACCTGATTCGTAATCAGGAGGTCGGGAGTTCGAACCTCCCCAGTGGCTCTTATTGGTCAACGCTACGAGCGATATTGAGAGTGAATGCTTCGGCACTCGCCTCAAGACTTGCTACAGCAGGAAGGGTTTTTCCAGCAATGTAATCTAAACAAGCACCACCGCCAGTCGAAAGGTGACCCATTTTTTCAGCAAGTCCATACTTGACGATGAGTGTTGCTGTATGGCCTCCACCAACAACGACGTATCCGCTTGTTTCAGCACAAGCGTTCAACATCTCAATGGTCCCGAAAGCGAAATCTGGGACCTCAAATACTCCTGCAGGGCCATTTAGATGAATGGTTCCTGACGACTTAATCGCTGCTGAGAGGTTTCGAATAGACTGAATTCCGATGTCAAAGATCGGCGCCTCAATGGGGAGTTTGGAGAGCGGAAGGTCTACTCTGTTATCTTCAATATTTGCTGCAACATCAACGGGGAGGCGTATTTTGTCTCCAAAATCACTCAATAGAGACTTTGCGGTTTCCACGGTTTGATGCCACGCCTTACCTAATTCATTGACCAAGAAGTCATGATTTACTGCACCGATTTCGATACCGGACAGTTCTAAGAGAAGGTTTGCAACACCGCCTGTCGGCCATAATTCATCACAAATGTTGTTTCGAAGCATATTATCTGCAACAAGGATTGAATCGTCGACCTTGATGCCGCCTAATACCGCAATACACGGGCGAGCGGGGTTGTCAAGAGCAAGGTCGAGTTTACTGATTTCATTTTTCATCAATTCGCCAGCAACACAGGGAATCAAGTGCGTAAAGCCAACACCTGAAGGGGTGCTGCGGTGGCCACATGCAAATGCATCGTAGACAAACAAGTCTGCGACACTCGCCAAGTTTTGTACCATCCTTGTTTCTGCATGCGCATTGAAATCTCCTTTTGTATTGACTTCCTCATCATACATTCGGACATTGTTGAGCATGAGAATTTCTCCACATTCTAGAGCCTCAATTGCCTTCATAGCCTTCTCCCCGTAGAGATCTTCAACCCATTTGACTGTTCGTCCAAGGAGCCGCCCTAATTCACGTGAGTGTCCAAGAGTTGTTGTGAAATCTTTTTTCCCAGGCCGTGATTGATGAGCAATGAGTACTACTTTAGCGTTAGTCAATCGATTCAATGTAGGGATAATAGCCCGAATACGACTCAGGTCAAGGAATGATTTGGTAATGGGGTGAAGTGGACAATTAATGTCAACACGTACCAACACCGTCTTGTTGTCGACGTTGACATTGTCGAGAGTCAAGACACTCCTCATTGAACATTCCAAGCGCCCTCGGCTTTTGATTGCAGCGGATGAAAACAGACCGCGGATTCTCTGCTCCACACTCCAATCGCGCGTCTCGGCCCTTGCCATGGCGCGAAAGGTGATAAAGCCCTAAAGTTCGCTGTCAAAGGATGGCGCAAGAGGAACCTGTCGAGGATGAATCCCTCAAGGGGCCTCGCCGTCGTGCTGGAACCAGCACATCTTCCTTCGGAGTTTCCAAAAGAGAAGGCCATGATGCATCGGTTTACTATGGAAGCCGCCTTTACGACGGCATCGTTTCAAGTCGAGAAGTAGGTGAGCAGCAGGAATTACCACCAACATTGGAAAACACCCTCATCGTCGGTGATTCTCGTAATCTTGACTTGCCAGATAACTGCGTTCATTTGGTCGTCACTTCGCCGCCCTATAATGCAAGCAAGGCTTACGATGAAGACCTTTCATTGAACGAATATCTCGAACTACTCTATGACGTGTTTGCCGAATGTTATCGAGTTCTTGCACCAGGCGGTCGGATGGTCATCAACGTCGCGAATCTCGGTCGTAAGCCCTACATCCCTCTTTCGAGCCATATCAACATCATGATGAACCAACTCGGTTTTTTGATGCGTGGAGAAATTATTTGGGATAAATCTGCCAGTGCCGGGTCATCTTGTGCATGGGGTTCTTTTCAAAGTGCCAGCAACCCATGTTTACGGGATGTCCACGAATATCTGTTGGTCTTCTCCAAGGGCAACTACAAACTTCTTCGAGACAAGTCAGAACGTTCAGAAGGTCGTATTGACACTGTTCCTCGTGATGATTTTATCAAACATACGAAATCAATATGGTCGTTTGCAACCGAACGGGCTTCACGCGTTAATCATCCAGCGCCATTCCCTGTCGAGTTGCCCAAACGATGTATTGAGATGTATTCTTTTGCAGGGGATATCGTACTTGATCCATTCAATGGTTCGGGCTCTACTTGCGTTGCTGCAAAAATGACTGGCCGAACATATATTGGCGTTGACCTTTCCGAAGAATACTGTTCCATAGCTCAAAATCGGATTGATGGAACAGAGCCTTGGATTCCTCCAGTTGTCGAAGTTTAAGCGGAGCCGTTTTGAACGGCCGCCATTACCCTTCAACAATGAGCGGCTGGAATGAAGCAGACCTCACTGGCCCTAATGGAGATGATTGGCGCGTCCCAGTCTCCGAATTAGCAGCCCGTCAAAATCGGCTGGGAGAATTGCTCCTTGGAGCAGGACTTCAAGGAGCCTTCATCCAACATCCAGTCGACCTTTACTACTATGCAGGAGGACGTCAAAGTGCTTCGATGTATATCCCAGCACATGGTTCAGAAAACCCTCGAGCAGTGTTATTTGTTCGCCGCTCCCTTCAGCGTGCTTTTTTTGAAGGTGGGAGCGACGATGCACCGCATGAAGTTCTCCCCTTTCCTCGTATGGCCCAATTGGTGTCCGAATTACGCCAACGTGGCGTGACATCAGCACCCGGACTTCAATTCGGCGAGATTCCCGCCACCTATTCTGAACGATTTGTCAATGCATTCAGCGAATTTGGCCCATGCCCAGATGCGACCTCCATAATTCACCATCAGCGTGAAATAAAGTCGTCATGGGAAATGGAGCAAATGCAGGCTGCTGCTGAAATTCAAATTCGAATGTTTGAGGCAGTTGAGGCTGTTGGCGGGGAAGGCGTTAGTGAACTGGAATTAGTTGCGGCTGCAGAAGCAATCAGTCGCTCCGAAGGATTCGGAGGCAATGTCCACATGCGAAGATTCCCTTTGCAATGCGATCGAGGCGTCATCGTTTCAGGCAGGGCAGGAGGCATCCCTTCGTTTTTCGATTCCGCAGTTGGTGGCACTGGTGCGCATCCACTTTCCGGAATGGGTTCGGGATTCCGCCGAATCAAACCGAATGAACCTGTTCTTGTCGACCTCGTGCATGCCCATCGCGGTTACATCGTTGACATGACTCGAATGTTTGTTGCTGGAACCTTGTCGGAACAATGGCATGAGCGACTTGAAGACATGTTAGCAGTGAAAGATACCGTTGTTGATGTTTTGGACCAAGGCAAGGCATGTGAAGATGCTTGGAATGAAGCATTTGCTTTGGCAGTAGAACTCGGTTACAAAGACAACCTCATGGGTATGAAACCAGACCAAAGCCGATTTCTCGGACATTCAGTCGGCCTCCAACTGGATGAATCTCCAGTCGTTGCTGCTGGCTTTGACCGCCCTTTACCTGTCGGAGGTACGATGGCAATTGAACCGAAAGTCGTCTACGAAGAGGGCAGCATTGGGAGTGAAGATACGTGGATTCGAGATGAAGAGGGCATGCGTCCAGTCACTGCTGACGGCGCTTGGCCATGGTTAACGGAGTGGTAAAGATGACACAAGAACAAACTGAAGATGAAGTGTGTGACAAAACAGAAGGCTGGACACGTGAAGACGTTGGAAAACGTATTCCTGAACGGAAAACACCCAATGGAACCTATTACAACGAGCCAATCGTGAATGTATTCTGCCAATTCTGTGGTTCTGAATTCATCGGTCCAAGTCGTGAAGCGGGTGGTTTTCTCGGAGGCCATGAATGCCTTCATGCCTGGGAGATTTCACAAGCCATGGGCCGAGATGACGGCATGGTTGAATAAGCAAAAATTTCAACCATAGTGTTCAAGTTATGTCCGCGATGTGTTGATTGTATGGCAAAGCCTTACTCGACCGGTCACATAGGTGCAGTTGCATCTAACTTTACTGAAATGCGGCTTTCAGGCGCAGTTAAGGAACAACTGGTCACGTTGGTTTGCAGTGAACTGGCACGTTATGTCCCAGAGATGGAAGCTGCAACACTTTCACAAGACCCAGAACGCAAAACATTGGACGATCCATATCGAACACGGTTGAACTATAATCGCACTCGGGAATTGATGATTGCAGAAATTGATGCTGTAGAATCGGTTGGTTCAGCAGCAGTTCAAGCAGGTATTGCTCACATTGAGAAGCACCTTTCCACAGTTATCAAACATGCAGAGGCAGCGGCTGAAAAAGACCGTGTTGCAACCATCAAACCTCGTCATTTAGAGATTGCAACTACTGGCATGAACATCGGTACACAGGAGGAGGATGAACTCCATCAAGAGGTTGCACAGACAGAAGACTTCGTAGTGAGTCAAGGAGGAGGCATATTGACTGAGTCATCCCTTTTGTCATTGGCGAAAACCCATGCAAAGATGCCAGTTACCAAAGATGCAATCGAGGAATTATTGGAAACATATTACATGGTTGCTGAGCAGCTGGAATCCGATATTCGGAGCAATGCACAGTTCGGTGGCAACCCGGTCCATTTCATAGAATCGATGAGCAAAATGAAGACTTTGATGTCACTTGGATGGATGAGGTCCATGCTTCGTAAAGCGGCAGAAAACGCACGAGAGCGTGGCTACAAACGCATCGATATCGAGCAAATTGTCCATCTTGACCCCTTTGAATGAGATCAAAGATTCTGAGGTTGAACAATGCTGAGCGCCTCTGTACTTCTTTCTGCCTTCCTTGCAGGAATTATAGCGGTCTTGGTCACATTAGCCATTGAACGCTGGGGCGGACTCACCGGCGGTATACTTGGCACCATGCCTTCAACAATCGTTCCGGCAGCAGCGGGAATATACCTCGCTGGGGAACAAGAAGTACTCGTTCAGAGTTTGGCTATTATTCCACTAGGGATGCTCATCAATGGCTTGTTTCTCGCAGTTTGGGTGCTCTTGCCATCACGCCTTGATACTGCTAAATCACCTCTTTTCATAACAACTTTCACTTCCTTACTCGTGTGGTTCGTGTTTGGAATTATCATGCTCTTCGGTGTTGACTTTGCTCTTGGTGCTGGAGGAACAGCGTTCGAAATTGGAATCTTAGGATTGGTTCTTCTCATCGCTCTTGCAGTTGGAATGAACTGGAGAGTTCATCCGACTCCGAAAGGAAAACAACCAGTTGCTGGTCGTGTATTATTCATTCGTGGAAGTGCCGCAGCAAGCGCTATTGGAGCAGCCGTTTGGCTTTCTGCTCAAGGTCAGCCATTGATCGCAGGTCTTGCAGCAGTCTTTCCTGCCATTTTCTTGACCAGTATGGTTGCATTGTGGCATGCTCAAGGCCCAACAGTACCTCAAGGCGCTGCAGGTCCTATGACGATGGGTGGCACAAGTGTAGCAATCTATGCGCTGGTCGCCATGTATTCACTGCCAGCATGGGGGGTAGTATTCGGCTCAACACTTGCTTGGAGCATCGCTGTATTCGGTTGGTCTTTACCGGCCTATTTCGTATTGAAAAGACGAATTACGACGGATTAAGAACACGTGTCCACCGTTCTGCGGCAGGAACACCACTGATGAGAAGTTCGACTGAAGTAACGCCCTTTGTTGAGGAAATCTTCTCTCGCAAATCTCTCAAATCGAATAAGCAACACGGGCAATGCGGCCGTTGAGGAATAACAGCCAGTTGTACGTGCCCCTCTGATGAAACATCAATGCCTTGAATTTGAGTTGATTCAGCCATCACCACATCTGTGTGCGGATCTTTCCAAGTACTGAGAATACGCACGATGCGTCGTTGAAGGGCTTGAACTTTCTTCGGCTTCATTTCCGCCCCTCATTTGAACCATACGTTGCTTGCTTTACTGTTCTTCTGCCTGAAGTTCAGTCTCAATATCATCGAGTTGTAATTCATGAAGGCGCCCCTCAGCAGCCGATAACTCCGTTTTACACAAACGCAGTAAATCCGCCCCTTCTTCGTATAATTTGAGGGTTTCATCCAACCCCATCCCACCTCGTTCTAGAGTTGATACAATCGTTTCTAGTCGGTGCATTGCTTCTGTATATGTGATTTTTTCATCGCTCATTTTTCTCCCTCATTCGTGTGTGTTTTTTTGATTTCAGCGTCTGCAGAACCATCCGCAAAATTGAGTGTAATGTTCTGACCCACTTCTATGCAAGCGATGCTGCTGACGACAGAGCCATCGGTAGTTTGCGTCATTGAATATCCTCTCTCCAATACCCGTTGGGGATGAATGGCTGCGAGGGATGCTTCAAACTGGGCTAAGCGAGTTGTTTGAATCGAAAGGCTTTGATTTGAGGAGACTTTCATTCTCGAGGTCAGTGCGAAAAGTTGGGCTTTAGCGCGATTTAACCCTGCCATCGGAGCAACCCGTAGGCGTGCATGAAGGGTACGTAAACGCTGCCTATTGTCGCTGATTTGCCGTCGAGAAGCGTTTGTTAATCGCTCCTGGTACTCGTCGAGAAAATAGTGTAATTCAGGAAGAACAGGGACTACACGCTCTACAGCGTCAGATGGCGTAGAAGCGCGTAAATCAGCGACTAAATCGGAGACGAGTATATCTGATTCGTGGCCTACTGCTGAGACGACAGGTACGGGGCTGGCAATGATTGCTCGAGCGACAGGTTCCAGGTTGAACGACCACAAATCTTCTGGAGACCCGCCGCCTCTTCCTACAATGACAAGGTCAACGGGTGGTTCGCCGCGCTTTCTAGCTCGAACAGGGTCCGCAAGTTTCCGAGCAACTGCCAGACCTCGAACGATTTCTTCGGTCGCCCTTGGTCCTTGAACCAAAACACCAATCACAGTCCGTCGCAGTCCTGGCCATCTGTTTTCTATCAGCTGTTGCATATCAGAAAGTGCTGCTGAACCAGCACCAGTAATGATGGCTATGTGCTTGGGAGGCAGTGGGATTGCCAACCTTTCTCGATCCAGTTCGCCCTCTTTCCTCAATTGTTCAACAAGGAGCCGTTTGGTTTTTTCTAGTTCACCAAGGATACTCACTGGTTCGATTCTCTCAACATTGAGCTGTATTTCACCACGCCGGACATAAAGGTCGAGACTTGCTAAAACTACAACTTCACTTCCTTCCTTAATACTCGAATCAATGGCGCAACGCCCTTTCCAAATGACTGCTCTCATTTGCCCGTCCTGGTCGCGTAGAGAAAAATAGGTGTGGCCACTTGGATACTGCTTCCACTGGGTTACTTCACCCCTGAGGGCTTGGTTTTTGAACAGGGGGTCACGCACAACTGTTTGTTTTACCAGTTGAACAAACTGACCGATAGGCAAGGGCCCTGTAGTGACACCTCCGCGACCGGTCATAGCGTAAAAGGAGAGTCCACGGTTCTTGAACACTGTGCGGTTATTGTTCAAAGGTTTTCAACCAACCTCGACGCCAGAAGAATGTTAGCATTGTGATGGCGAAGGCGAGCATGATGACGATGATTCCCCAAAACCCTCCTATTTGGGCTAGCGGCAAACCATCGCTGTTCATTCCAAAAATGCCAGCGATGAGGGTGAGGGGTAACATAATCGCGCCAATGATGGTTAAGGTCGTCATCACCTCCGTGAGTTGCGCATTTGATTCTGCTAACTGCATACTGATGTTGCTCAAGTATGAATCTCGTGCAGAAGTTGCTCCTGAAGAGTAGTTCTTCGCTCGCTTGACCAAAGCAACAGAGAGTTGATGTAAATCCGAAAAATAGCGTTCTGCACCTGAACCAATCAGGCGTTCATTCGGTTTGAGTAAGCGCATTGTTACCGTGTTTAGAGATTCAATAGATTTACTCGCTTCACGCAGGTATCGCTTCAAATCGTGAATACTCTCAAGGACATTGTCGTATTTTTTACTTGGGTCAAATATTTGAAATTCTAATTGGTCCAGTTGACGAGAATACGAGTTCAAAATGGGGGTCCAGTCGTCTGCGATTGCGTCAAGCAACTCATAGAGAAGAAAATCAATTCCTAACGCCAAATCTTCCTCATCGGATTTTTTGAAACGATATCGGAATTTCTTCAATGCCGGTATGCTGTAATGTCGAACCGTGATGATGAGATTCTCTTTGATAAATATCGCAACAGGTTCAGTATCCAACTGATTGTCCGCATCACGGGCGTTGATGACAATAAATCGATGATTTTTGAACTTCTGAGCAGTTGTGTCAGCATGGCCAAAGACGTCTTCGACTGCGAGTTCATCGAAGTCCATGCGTTCAAGTAAAAATTGGCGAACATCATCATCCGGCCGAAGAATGTCCAACCAGGCCAAACCTTCCTCTCTAACGGCCTCGAGAACAGAATCTAAATCATACTTCTCTCGAGCGATTAAGCCGGTTTTTGCTGTTTGTAAACGCAAGTCGGCCATACTTCGCCGTACCCCTCACCTTTGTTGATGTTTTCACTCGTCTTCAGAGGTTAAATGCCTGTTTGCTTGGTTGATTTTCCTTTGCCGAGTCTCGAATTTCTGTCTTTGTTCGACTTCTTCCAGCTTATGCTTTACTTTCCAAGACAAGAATCGTATGATAATATACAGGGCAAGTATGTCAACAATGAGGATGATCCAATCACTCATTCCCCAGTCCAATATCATGCCATTCCGTCCTACAATGGTGGCCGAATGTCGACATCCACATCACCGCTGGGCACGCCGATACATCCCAAACGAGCGCACTCTTCAACTAGATAATCGTCAAGACCAGGAGGCAAAATCTCGGGTAGCGGGATTTCACCATAGAGCAGTGTGACCATACATGTTCCACATGTGCCAGAAGTGCAATTGGTTGGGATTTTCACATCAGCGTCTTCTGCGTGTTCAACCAACGTATTGCCAGGCACATACGGTGCTTGCCCGAGGAGGTTTGCTCCTTGTAAAAAACGAACAACACGTCGGGCTGTTTCTGTTTTTGGTTGAACTTCGGCAGTGACCGAATGCGCAGACATCACACCACCTCAGCGCATGTCCTTGTGACGAGTCCATCGGCCTGTTTGTTTGTTGAAATACAGTCCAGCCTTCTTCATCCACTTGTTGAATTTCGTAGCACCAGCGCCAGTTCGGAGAATGAAGTCTTCTCGGTCTTCTTGAGCTTGGATGTAATCCTTTGCTGCAAGCGTTTGGTCAATCCAGTCATTGATGTCCATGAGCCCACCAGTGAGGCCACCTTCTTCGACCGCTTTGACCATTTCATCAGCAGTAGCACCGGTGACTTCCAAATCTTTGCGGATGAGTTCGTTGACGCTTGAGAGGTCCATCGATGCCGGTTTTGGCGGTACCGGGTTACGGGGTCGCTTGTCTTCTTCTATGGTGATTCGAGTGCCGTTGGACAACCGCTCTTCAACCAAGTCGGAGAGAACGGGTGTGAAACTTGTTTCACATTCCCAGCAAATGAATGCCCAGTCTTCCGGGCGGTCTTTGTCCCGAGATTGCCGAGGGTCCATTTCATCGCCACATATTGGGCATGCATGGAAGATGAGCCCAGGGACGTGGTTTCGACGGAAATCAACAATGTCTTGGGGAGTTCCTTCAAGTTCTAACATTTCATGGTCTCGAGCAGCCTCAAGACCTCGAGTTTCGAGTTGATCTCGAATCTTGACCTTTTGGTCGTCCTTCCCTTCATCGTGAAGATTGTTTTCGAGTTTAACAATCAGTTCAACTGTTTTACCGAGGCGATTCATGATGAGCTTTTTAGCTCGGAATGATTCGACCTTTGCAATTTTGAGTCGCTCCTTTTGTTCAGCAAGTTCAGTGAGTACATCCTTTTGCTTACGTTGAAACTTAATCTCTTCGATTTTCGATTCCTGCTTCTTTTCAGGAGCGAGAACCTTTGAGAGATAACGTTCTTTCCCGTGACTCTGAGGCCCGGCAGTGATAATTGAGATGACACCATCAGCGATATCTGGCTTCAAGCCGTAGTTTTCAATCAGCATGTCCTTGTCGATTTTCTTCAAATCGCCAATTTTTAGGCCAGAATCGGCCAACTGCTGAGCAGTAGTTTCGTCGATACCACGACGTAATAAAGCAAGATATGTGTCCTTCTTGGCCATAGCATCCCCTCCGACGAGTCTAGGCGAGGAGACCCTCCTAAGAAAAGGCTCTCCTCACTCGGTGTAGGATAATATCTGTATTTGACCCCTTATCAACTTAGGATTCAGATACGAACTCGCTGAATGAGCAGCACAACTCAATCCAATCATCGAGTTCGAGTTCATCAGGGCGCAAGTCCATGCGTTTATCTTCTATGTGGGCAGCAAAGACCTGCTTCCATCTTCCTGCATGCCACCCCTTGACTCGGCTCAAACGCCGGGGTACATTTTTGAGAGTTGAACGCAATTTTTTTCTACGTTGGTCAAAAGCGAGGTGAATCATTTGTCGAACCAATCGCACATCGCACGGCCATTCCTCTCCATGAGGTTCCATTGAGATGTAGCAGGAATTGACTTTCGGCATTGGACTGAAATTATGCGGAGGAATCTTCTCTTCGATTTCACTGTCCCAATCCAGACCTACTGTCATTCCAAGTGAACCGACATCGCTTTCGTACTCCATCACTAAGCGTTCCGCGAATTCTTCCTGAACCAGCAAGACGACCTTTTGTAGTTCATCGGTTCTTGGATTTCGCAGATAGCGAGTGAGTTCATCGACCAGCGGTGAAGAGATTTGATAGGGGATATTTGCAACGACCTTCGTTAACGAGTCAGGCCATGCTAGTTTCAGTGCATCTCCTTCAAGAACGGTAAATTGTCCAGCCTCTTGTTCTGGCCCAAATGCTTCATTCAAATGTATGACAGCAATGGGGTCAATCTCTATTGCAGTCACTTGACACCCGGTGGCTAACAAGGCCTCGGTGAGCACGCCAGGGCCAGGGCCGATTTCGAGAACATGGTCCTCTTTCGAGACCTCGCCTAATTCAACAGCACGAGAAATTAATTCATCATTCACGAGGAAATGTTGCCCTAAGGATTTGTCAAATGGCAGCTTATCGCGTAAACTGTCAATCAGCCAACGGGCGCCTCTCATGCCTTCACCGGCAAGAGCAGGTCAAGCAATCGTGGTTGGATATTTCGGTCTTCCAACTCAGCCAAGAACCGTTTTGCGAGTAATTCACCAGCATCGATCTTGCATGTTTCATTGAGCGATGCGAGCGATTCGAATCCAGTTGAACCACGAGCATCAACCATCTGCATGGCTTTCTTGTTTCCAACACCTTGGAGTAATTCAAAGGCATGTTGCTTGAGCGACATGTTTCCTGCCACATTAAAGAACGCAGCAATGAAATGCTTCTCGTTCTCTTCAATAAAGATTTGAACAACAAGAGGAAGATCAGCTTTGACATGGTTTGGCAAGCGCCCAATATTGGTCATACCGAGTACATTTTCGATATCAGCCCGTTTTGAAACATCAGTTCCGATGTAGACGCGTGCAGTTGTTAGAAGTTGGTCTACACCTGCTTTGGGTTGCAATCGGCATAACAACAATTTCCCTTCAGTTACGGCAACGACCACATTATTGGCGAGGTCATGGTCGATGACTCTGGCCCACTCTTCATCCATGAGTGGTGATTTTTGCTGAGTTCGTGGTGAACGGTTGTTCTGCCGGCTACCTTGACGGTTGTTGTTACTCCGGCGGTTATCATTTCGACGTGGAGGAGTATTCCGAGGCGCTGGGGCCTTCTTTGGGGCGATTTCCCGCCGCCCTTCAGCAGGTCTCGACCAGCCTGTAGAATCGCTTGTAGCCGGGTTCTTTTTCTTTCCAGCATCAATCTTAATGTTACGGTCACGTCGTGCACCGGTCATGTCAAATCACCTCGAGGGGGGGAGTCTCATTCGAAGCCAATATGCTGTCGAACGATTTCCAAAACAGTTGTAATCTCATCATCGCTGATACTCATTCTGCTGGAAGCAAGAACGGCTTTCACGTCATTTGAATACATTGGCATTAGTTCGGCCAACTTTGCAGCCAAATGAGGAACTGTTGAGAGAGTTTCTACTTCAGAAAGAGCATCTTTCAATGATTGGAATACTTCCGGGTCGGTCTTGTATCCATTACGAGCATCGCTTGCAGCCCATTCAGCGTGTTGAAGGGCAGCCTTTTGCTCATAGGTGAGGTTCTTGCGTCGCTTTTCAGCATCTAACAACAAGGTTCGAACAGTAGCAAAGTCTACGAAACGTTCTTCTTCAGTCATAGTAATTCCTCATTCAAGTGGTCGAAGGTGCTCTGGTCGAGCAATGACCGTTTTTGCCATGTTACCGTCTTTGACAGCAACAACCCAAGCAACGCCTTGTCGCTTTTCGATGAATCCAGTTCGGCCGTGGAAACGGCGATGTGGCATACCCATTTGTTGTCCACCGTCTAATACGATAGCAACTCGGTCGCCTTCATGATAGTCATGCATGACGCGGCTGATGTTAATACGGCTACGCTCAGATTTACGGCGTCGTAGAATGCTTCGTGTTCCAACTCGCAGTCCCTTGGATCTCTTCAATTTGGTCGCCTCCTGTTTGCCCGATAGTCCAGATAAACATCTTCCGAGCAGTTTGGCGACCTGCCCTCTCCATATAAGCACCGCGACGGATACAGGAGCCGAAAAGAAGGCCAAAAAGCATAATCAAGAGATGTTACGGCCCTCAATCTGCGTGAATATCGCCAACATCGAGCCACAGAACTTCGCACTTTGCTTTGATGAGTGAAGACAAACTCGGTTGTGTTCGCCCACCATCTCCGTGGACTGTTTCTTTGACATAGGTGCCAGATTCACAACGGAGGGTAAATTCAACTTCTCGGATACCGTCATCCATCGTTTCAATAACAGGTTTGGAAGTTTCAAAGACGGTTCTGCGACGGATTAAATCAGCGCGACGATGGGCTACACGTTCAGGAGTTCGCTGGGCCAATTTCACTCCTGAGAGTTTGGCGATCGTTTCCAGAATCGTTTCGTCCTCAGGCAAATCCATGTAGACCGGCGCTGGAGGTCCAGCAGCTTGGATACGTTCGATTAACACCGCTTTCGTTCCAGTTGTTGAGAGTTTCAGTTCTTCAGCAACAGCGACGAGTTCAGGCTTCTTCATCGCTTTGAGTGTCGCTTCATCGGGGCCTTCAGGGACGTCGATGACGGTTGGTAGAGGTTTGACATGGTCGTTCTTTCGATCTCCTCTTCGCTTTCGCTTTGATGATTGTTTCTTGCCCTTGCCACCTCGCTCTTGGACATCGATATGCGTTAAGTCAACGGGCGCAGTCAATACTTCCAATTCTGCTTCGCTAAGCGGCATTAGACGGAATCGAATCGTGTATGATTTTTCAGCAGGTGTATCCTTTACCCGGACAACCTCGCTTCGGTTTGAATCTCTCAAACCAGTAATTTCGATACTACCTCCAGCGGCTTTATTGATGGTTTTCATTGCTTCAATGACATCGACTGAACGGATTTTTGGTTCTTTCATTTCAATGACGAAAGGTCGCCCTCTACCCATACAGCGGACATCAATATCTTCCCTTCCCATGCCGTGGAAAGCGTGTTCTTTCGATTCAAAAACCGCGAGTAAAGGGTTGCCGATAAGGTCTTGAACGCTCTTTTTGTATTGCAGCCCAGTGTGGTCGCATCGTTCACAGCCACGTCCTTTACATGCTCGGCACGGCCATCGAGTTTGCGGGATTCCACGTTCGAGTTTGATGTAGCGGCCATAGAGGTAATGGGCCCGAATATCGAGTTCAACGGTCAAGGTCAGCACGTCGATGAGTGCCAGGATTTGAGGCTTGTCATTGACCAGTTTTACCCCTTCTAGTCTCTTGTTGAGGTGTGTTGCAATTGCGTTGACAAGACCACTTTTTAGGGCGTCTGAGCCTCCAGCTCCGAACCGTTTCCTCATTTCCTCTTCTTCCTCCATTTGGTCTTTGGGAATACGCGCTCCAAGTTGTAGGCGTGAGAGTTCGTAAGGCTCGAGAGAATCAAAGATGATGTCAGCGAGTAATTCTGATTCTTCGTACAAGTTTTCACAGAATGGACAGAGTGGCTCTTCTTCTCTGGCATTAGCCAAATGAGAATCTCGCTCAATCACGGTAGCACGAATTTCGACACCAGACTCTGTGATGCTTTGTTCAAATCGCTTTTTCCCTCCTAAGCGGCCAATACACGGGTCGCAAGTTCCCATGCGAACCAAATGCTTGTGGCCTGCTGGAGAAGGTGCTCGTGGAATTTCTTCCATGTGAGTGCTGAGTTGGTCTGGCGAATCGAGGGCGAGATCGTCGTCGATTTCTTCTCCGGGTTGTTCGACAGTTTCGCTTTCATCCCACAATGAGTAATCGGTTTGTCCGAAACCAGCATTGGCGTATTTCATCCATTCTTCTTCATCATCGTTGTTTTCTGTCGACATTCAATCACCACTTTCTCGGGGCCAACCCCTAAGACTGCAGTTGAACCGGTTGGGCGCTCATTGAAGAATACACCGGTCAAAAAAGTGGTGTTTTCAAAGTTCTCTCAACATCATCGTAACTGCTTTTTCATTCTGCTCAAATATGCCAATTTCAGAAAAACCATGACGGATGTGGAAGCGTATTGAACCCGGATTCGGCGGTCTTAGGCTCACTTCCGCAGTGACCGGGTAGGATTTCTGGTTCGCATAATCGATGACACTTTGATACAGTATCGTTCCAATGCCCCGGTCTCTGTGTTGGTCGTCTACAGCGATTCGGTCAACGTAAAGAAACGATTCAAAGCGTTGATTGAACCATGCATAGTTGAGGCTACCATATCGGGTCCGAGGCAAGAGGCAGAGAACAAAACCGCGTAAGACGTCTTGTTCAAATACGCCGATTGCCAATTCACTGAGCAGAAATAAATCTTCCATTTCCTGATGGGAAACTTGCCCAGTCCCAGGCAAGCCTTGTTCATTGATGTGCCAAGCTGCGTCAACATCTTTGGATTGAAGTTGACGTATTTCCATCACGAAGCCTCCGCAGAAGGTCTCCGAGCAACTAATCCTAGTGCGGCAGTCGTCAACACCAAACTGGCTACCAATGAGAAGGCAATCATCGCTGCGGAAAAGATTCCGAAATTGGTGAATAGGCCCATTGGCGAGAGTGCAATAACGCTAAATCCAGCAATGTCCGAGGCAGCGCTTCCAATGAGCGCAAGACCACATGCTCCACCGATTCCGATCAATGCTTCTTCATGGCTTTCGCCGGATTCCCGACCTTCCCTATACCTCTCAGTGACGTGTATACAGTAGTCAATACCTACGCCCAGCGAAATGGTTGCAATGGTGACTGTGACGATATTGAGTGAAGATCCAGCCACATACATTAGGCCATACAGCCAAACGACAACCAAGAGAATAGGAACCAATGTTACAGTGGCTTGTTTGAAGGAACGGAAACCGATTGAGAGTGTAATGAAAACAAACAGGGAACCGAGTCCGAGCGAGGACTGCATCTCACTCTGCATGGTGGTTGAGGCAACAAAGCGAGTCACTGGCCGGCCGGTTGGCATGACCCATGTCAATGGTTTTTCTTCACTCTCAGCACCCGCTTCAAGTTGGTCGCCGGTTGAGAGGTTTGTGAAAGGGGAGAGGTCCCTCCATACTTCTTCCATTCCACCAGCCATGCCGGGGAAATCTTCGGGTGCAGTCATTCCAAATCGAATTAGCATTCGATCGTATACAGCAGCTTCACCGTTGATGTCGAGCCATGGTTTGGTTGGATCAAGTTCCACTTCTGGTGCGATATATAGGCCCACTATACTTGGTGGAATGTCAGGGATGGGTCCGATGCCTGGAACGCCGTTAAGCGACAGGAATCCAAAGAAGAAAGAGAGGCATTCACGGTCGGTCAAATCCATCAATGGGCCACTACCGGCTGTTGAGCAGTTCATGCCATGCCCTGTTTCATTGACTTGCCATCCTGCAGCCTCAAACGGTGTTGGGTCCAAGACCAATGAGCCTTGAGCAGCGATGACCATTTCATCCAGTGCTAGAATATCGATTGTTCCATCAGGCTGCCGGGTGATTTTATCCGGCACACCTTCAGGTAATTCGTCCATATTTTGTCTGAAAGTATCGATTGCAGCAAAGACCTCTGGGTCAAGAACATCACCTTCAATGAGGAGGTTTGCTGGTTCTCCTTCGTCAGCAAACCGCTGCGAAATTTCATAGACACCAATAGCGAAATCTGAACGCTCATCTAGGAAATCTTCGACTGCAAAATCACCTTCGAGTTGGGCCATGCCCCATGCGGCTGGGACTGTAAGTAGGAATGCAATGGTAGCGATTAACGCAGATTTGCGAAATGTTCCTGAGTTTAGTGCGATACTCTGCAACCACTCCTCAGGGACCAAATGAGTGACTCCAGATTTCTCTTCGATGCTTTTACCACGTTTGACAAGCCATTCATCTACCGATAGTCGAATCATTGGCACCCACAAGCCGGTGAGTAAAAACGCAGAGAAGATACCTAATGCTGCTTCGACACCAAATGAACGAAGCACTGCAATATCGCTGAACAGGTTCGCAGCAAACGCAGCCATTGTCGTTACCGATGTGAGGCATATGGCGCGTCCGACGCGTTGCAACGTAATCTCTGCTGCAGTGTGAGAAGATTTTCCTTTCACACGTTCTTCTTTGTAGCGATGCAGCGCGTGCAGAGAGTCATCAATGCCGAGTGCAAGGACGAGAATTGGTAACAGATTCGAGAATTGTGAGCGGGCTATGATTGAAATTCCAAACCATGAGGTGATGCTGGAGAAGTGACCAATCATCCCTTGCATCCACAGCAGAGCAGTTCCGAGTGCGAACATGACGATGACCACGTCAGAGACTCTGCGAAGACTCACATAGAGCAATCCAACAATTGCCACGCCCATGAGAATAACAAGTCCAGCGCTTGCTTGCAATTCACGGTTCACTTCGACGTTAACGCCTTGTCCGAGGAGTAGCGTGATAGTCGTTCGGTCGTGAGAGCGCAAGTGACCTTCTAAATCCATGTAAGACCATTCAGTAGAACATCCAGTCCCTTCTTCTTCCATGAGGTCTACACAGTATTCCTCCGTGTATTGTGGAGGGTGAAGAACAAGCGAACCATCGGCAATCCGATATCCACCAATTTTAATTCCATCATCTGAGAAATCAAGGCTCTTTTCTTGTAGAGCATCTTTCCATATCACTTCCCAGCCCATGTCTCGAAGAATCCCTCGATCTAATTGGACTAGAAGCCATGTCGAGGATGCTGACCAGCGACCGTTGGCAACAAAAGCACCTTCCCATGTTCCATCACTGTTGAGTGAGCCGCCAACGGGTCCCGTCTGTAAAGCATTCATGTCAGCGACAAAGCCTCTGTCCATTGAAAGCCAGCGAAGGAAGTTGTTATCCGAAGCTTCAGCCATACGGGCTGCAGCCAAGTCAATGTGTTGTTGAGTGACATTTTCATCATCAAATTCGAGACATTCCAATACGCCACAATCGGTCCAATTGGTCGGTGCTTCAGTGACGATTCCAAGCGTTGTTAGCCCGGGTTGAGTAAGGATAGACGAGCCGTTCATGAAGCCGCGAAAATGGTCCGAGAGCGATATTGCTCCAGGTGCTTGGTTTCCAGTCACGTCGTTGACCAATGGTTTCATGGCTTTACTCAAGGGGTGTTCTTGAACCAAGTCCACTTTTGAATCTATTTCTTGAAGCAAGGTTAAATTCATAATTCCGGCAGTCGGTGCATTAATTCCACCCCATTCTTCGCCTGTTTCAAGCATTTCAGTTGCCCTTGGGAGAGCAGAATAGTCGGGTGCACCGTCGCCCATCCGGGGTACAGGAGTCCAATCCTCAATCGCAGGGACATTATCCGGATTTCGTGCCGAAACTAAAAATCCGAGTATAATTTCCGAGTTCGCAAACTCATCATCAATAATCGCTTGAGCCTCTAATTCAGGCGAGTCCATCTCATAGTTTTCCATATCGATGGGCTGCAGAGCAGTGAAGACCCCAGGAATCATGAGGATGGTGAGGAGGAATACGGTGATGTGTACTCTTTTCCGATGAGGTATGAGCCATTTAGCAAATGATGCAAATGAGCCACTCATAATCGCTGGTCAGCACTTCTCCTTTTGAACTCATGTTTAGAATCTCCAGCAAGTATCTCATCGTTGCTTTCAAACACCGCCTCGTTATGGAACGGTTATGGCTATACTCATCATCTTGAATCATCAACCGTACGACGGAACTGACGTCACATGGAATGCACTTCGTCTGGCTCGTCAATTGAATAACGATGGAGCCGAAGTTCGGCTGTTCTTGATGAACGATAGCGTTGACTTAGCACGTGATGGTATAGAGCCGCCAGAAGGCATTGAAGACATGGTAGCGATGACCAAGGATCTGATTGCCAACGGCGTTCCAGTCAAAGTCTGTGGAACCTGTCAGAACCGTTGTGGTGTGCTGAAGGGTCAGCCATACTACGAAGGAGCACAATTTTCAACCATGGCTGAATGTTCAGCATGGGTTCAAGACAGTGAAAAAGTCCTCACCTTCTAATCCAAAAGATTTCGACCTACAACAGTCAACTGAAAGCCCAAGCAGAGGATACCCACTGCTCATACGTCTAAGCAAAGGAGGCCCTTTGCCTCGCAG